>Ga0116184_10000618_pt1 | contig 39213 bp, 36 predicted proteins | sample AD_JPNNA5_MetaG_FD_89886 | JGI IMG/M metagenome (GOLD analysis project Ga0116184, IMG submission 89886) | Active sludge microbial communities of municipal wastewater-treating anaerobic digesters from Japan - AD_JPNNA5_MetaG | ecosystem: Engineered > Bioreactor > Anaerobic > Digestate | place... | reverse complement strand
TGTTATGGTATTCTCATGGGCATCGTGAGAGAGCAAAACGAACGGTGGTCGAAGAGGAGCCACTGGAAGAAAAGTTGATTACCTCATCTGGCAGGTTTACACACTGAATAGGACGTGACCCATATGAATTGATAAAATTGGGAGATCTCGTATATTGTTATGAAATATTGTTAAATTATTATAGACCTATTCGCTACAAATCTTACATTACAAGAAATATCTTAATAAAAATTGTTAAGCTAATAATTGAATCCATTAAATCAGGTGCACATATTCGCTGGTTGAGATATATGGAAGTTGAGCAGAAGAATAAAATATCGAATGATTTTAACATATTTGCCTGTAATTCACATGAAAGTTCAATAGTTATATATAATACAAGAGAATTTATCCTTGCCTTATATTGTTTAACTAAAATCAACAAAGAAAGTCTTGTATTTCTTTATGATTACGAAAGCAATCCCAATGTGTTATTTACCGCTGATTCTGATTTAAATTTTCTTAAGAATATTACCTTGAAAAATAATTCCATTATTACAGCTCCTCATCACGGCTCAGTAGAAAATAACAATGTTTATAAAATAGTAACCGGGAATGATTTAATATATGTTAGGAGTGATCGCTCACAAACTGTTCGGCCATGTCCGGAATATGTAAATTTAAAACATAAATATTGCACAATATGCCGGAATAAAGGATTAAAAAAACAAGTTGAGTTAGATTATAATGGCCATTGGGAAACAAATAATACCCCATGCAATTGTTAATAAAAATTGCAGCCAATGATAGTTCTTCATGGCATATATGAACTTGGTCTTCATAAATTGAATGCATTTAATACTCTAGTTTTATATTATATCAGGATTGGAGATTGTAATAATGTCAAAAAAATATCGCTTTATCCTTTTTTTACTTTCATTCTCCATTCTTATTTTTATTGGGTTAATAATTAAAAAAGATATATCATTTTTAATAACGGAATTTTGGTTCTCATCTGGTTTGCTCTTACTTATTCTTTTATCGTTAATAGACCAACCTCATTTTTCGAAAGATTCCAATATTGTTGTAAATTCAATTACTGCTGCAATTTCATTATTGCTAGTAAAAAATGCAGATAGAGATTGTCTATTTTGGCTTTTTACAGGGATTGTTTTATATTTGGTTATATCAAGTTATTGTCTTGTTTGGATAAGAAACAATCCCTTGAACGAAGAGAAGCGGATCGTTCAATTTATATCTAGAATAAATAGACAAATTGGGAAACCAGAAACAATTTTTTCTGCTTTTTTTCTATGGGGGGCTATTAAACAATTTTCATTAAATTCTAATGAATTCAACTTATTATTATGGTATTGGATATTTTTTATGTTATTGAACATTCCACAACTTGCAAGTACACTTGAAAATTTATTAACCATATCAAAAATAAAATTATCTGAAAATATTATTGGAGAAATATTCGGAGTCCAATCCAAAAAAGTATTTCTTATCAAATTATATGAGACTAGAAATAAAAGTATAAAAAGATTTGATATAATTAAACTAAGATATTCGATGTTAGATGCTAATGATTTGAGTATAACTGGTATTGTTTTTGATACTTACTTACTCAACAAAGAGAAATGGGCAAAAGTTCTCCAATTAAACGATCCTCAAAAAGAAAAAGACGTTAGCAAACTTGAGAAAAATATTGCATACAAAATTACTGACACTGATGAACTACGTATAGCAAATAAAGAATTAAAAATTGATGAATTTGTAGGTATTGTAGTTGATGGATCAACAATTGGCCGAATTAAATTCGAATATTCTAAAAAAATTGATGATTTGCAAGAAGGTGATCTATTAGAACTCAAAAGTGGCGGCACTAGATTATTTTATCAAGTTATTAGTGGATGTACTGAAAAAGAAAAACTAGAAGCCCGAAATGAAAGCGGCTTCATCGAGGGAGAGGCAATTCAGCTTGGCGAGTGGAAAACTGAAAAGCTATCATTTCAGAAATATGGCTGGGTTCCATCAATAAACACCCCCATTTTTAAAGCTAATACGTCAAATATAACATTGAATGATTTTTCTTACCCCGATTTCAAGATTGGTAATATACCAGGTACATCGCTTCCGTCAATTATTAATTTAAAGGATGCCGTAAGTCATCATATAGCATTATTGGGTGTTACCGGATCAGGAAAATCATATTTAGCAAAACTCTTAATTGATCAACTACTGATTGACACAAAAATTATTTGCATTGATTTCACAGGTGAATGGAAAAAATGTATTACTGATTATGAGATTATAAATAAAACAAATATTCAAGATTACTTAACAAACTCATCAGGCAAAATCGCTATTTTTGAACTACAATCAATAAGTAACACAACAGATGTTCTTAAAGAAACTCAAGCATCGCTAGAAAAAATATTTACATTTGCAAAAAATAAATATGATCACAATGAGCCTGTTAATATTCTTCTTATACTTGAAGAAGCTCATACAATTACCCCAGAAACTAACTTTCTAGGTGACATGGGTGACTATGGTGGCAACAAAGCCACCGTTAATAAAATGACTCAAGTAGCATTACAGGGGAGAAAATATGGCGTTGGTCTTATGGTAATCGCACAACGTACTGCAAATGTATCAAAAACCGTATTAACACAATGTAATACTGTGATATGTTTTCAAGCTTTTGATGAAACTAGTTTTACTTTTCTTGGAAATTATGTTGGAAAAGATATGATCCAAGCATTGCCAAATTTAAAACAATATCATGCCGTAGTTGCAGGTAAAGCCTCTAAATCTAATATGCCAATGATTGTTGACTTAACAAGATGATTCATATGGCAATAACAGATATATCTTTATACTATTACACGACAATTAACACCCACAACAAATGCTTCGCCCTGGTATACCCCACATAGAGCAATTCCTCAGCCAGAAATCGCGCTTCTTTCTCCTGGGCCCTTTTGTGGACGACAAGGATCACGACATCAGACTCAAGGCCTTTGAACTTCTGGATAGTCCGAAATCTTACCCCGCCTCGGGCACCGGAACCTTCGGTAATACTATATCCTCCGATGACCTGCATGTCCCCGAAAATCGATTTATCCATGCTCCGATTGGATAAAATTACGATACGGTCCCGATTGATTCCGTGAGTCTCAATGAGATCTTTCAAAATATTCGCTACAGCTGATCTCCCGGCAGCATCACCCCTAACAGTTATCTCTTCCGGCTTCAGGCCCGAAATCTCGAAAGGCCTCGACGTGGTCCCCTTCCCCGTTTTTGCAACGGCATAATCATGGATCGATGCGGTGTTGCGAAGATTGTCCCGCAACCTAAAGATATGATCTTCCAGTCCAGCTGAAGCTATCAGGTCAGTGACCGGCAGTTCTGCATCACTGGTGAAGATGGTCTGGTTGTCATCGTAAAAGATATAGCAAATGCGATCTGCATACTTCAGGAAGAGATACTTGAGACATTCGCACCAATGCTTGTGAAAATCTTGCGCCTCGTCAATGAGGAGTGCGTCATAATGATACCTTTCGCGGATTCCCTGGTCTGCCTCGAAAATTGACATCACCGCCAAAGGCACCCGGTCCGCATAATAATCCCCTTCCCCATCGGGCAGGAGGTACTTCATTACCTCTCGCACAGCCTCAGGCAGTTCAGCCCCATGGTCATTGAGTATATCACTGCAGGTCATATCATCCGGGATAGTGCTTAAAAAATGAAGCGCGCCATTTAATTTATTTTCAATGGTTAGTTCTTTTTTCCTGCCGCTCTTTTCACTATCTCCATCACTCCCCTCGCCCACCTGCCTTGCCAGGTCGTCAATGCAGGCAAAAAAGCATTTCTGGCACCCTGGATCAACCAGGTGGTCTTTCAGGTATTCCCGTATAATACCCTGGGCAAAGGCATGAAAAGTCTTCACAGTGATAGATTCCACATCCTCAAGTGTTTCTGATACAAAATCATTCACTTGGCGGTTGTAGGTGAGTAATAGAACAGATTTCCCCTCTTCGGCCAGCCGCCGGGCCTTTTTCATGGCAATCCAGGTCTTACCCGTACCCGCGGCGCCCTGGAACCCGATGCGGACCTTGTCGTCAAAGAGATCCAGAAGGTAGTCCTGCATCCGATCAGTGATACGAAGCTCCTCCTCCTGGCGCACAATGGCGCGGTTTAGGGAAAGGGGCACTGACATGGTCTTATCAAATAGGTCAAGGAACTGCTGCTTATTATTCTTTGAAAGGACTTTTGATCCGTGACGCTTCTCCTGTTCATAGAATTGACGATCTACCCATGATTTTATATCATTGAGGCCTTTAGATTCGAGCACCGCATGTTCCGGAAGGTCCAGGGTGCGGCAGGACGGGTCCCAGGCGCAGTCAGGAAAGCATACCGCCCAGGAAAACACTCCCGGCATGTCAGTCCGATACTTTTCTTCCCAGGTGCGTTTTATCGCAAACATGGCGTCACGGGCCTGTTTCACAGGATCATGGATAAAGTGGACTTCTCCATGGCGGTCGGTGGAGGTCCAGATCTTTCCATCATGCTTCACTCCGCCGCCCTTTACTTCAAGGGCGATGAAGCCCTTTAGCTCGTGGAATATGATGATATCGCATTCACCGTCGCGAGAGTCTTTCCAGGTGACCGAGTGAAACACGTGGTAGGAGTCATCCAGTGCGGCCATGCGGCCATAGACTTCCTTTTCCGCATCGAAGCGGGAATCGAGATGATCGAGAGATGGCGGGTAGAGATTGGGCATGGGAGTATAATTTTATATCTCAATCTTATCTAAACCGAGGATATCAAAGTTTTCCAGATACTTAGATGCATTGATAAATTCACCTACTGTTTGAATTTCTTCTTCTTTTGATTTTTTTACCGGTTTTTTATTTAGTGGCAAATTATATGTGGGACTATTAGGAAAGTTATTATTAAAATAATATCTCAGCCCTGAAGCGACAACCTCAGCAGGAAAAATATAAATAGAAGGTTCTGATAATGCGTTTTTAATATTCACACAACAAATGAATCTCATATTTATAGGAATATTCTCTTTCTCGGGATTAGCATATTTAGCTTGAAGAGCCCAATCGCCATCAAATGAAGCTGAAGTTTTAACTTCTAGATATGCCACATTGCCTTTTTTATCAAAAGCTAATATATCATACCCAATTGTACTTCCCCACTGCAAAGCAATCATTATACCTCTTTGAGCTAATCTTGAGGCGACTAACAGTTCACCACTAATTCGGGTGAGATTTTTTCTTTCATTCGAAATTCTTGATGCCATTACTAATTATATTTATTATTCTATTTTCCAACAGTCTTCTTGGCAAATTTTTCTAAAATGACCGTGCTCGGATGATTTGCCAAGGATACAAGTTTATTTGCCAAAGCTACAGGAATCAATGAATTGTCATACATGTCACATTTCAATTTATTAATATTGTGAAGAATAATATCAAGATTTGCAAAATCGCTCTTCTTAGGGTTCAAAACAATTTTTTCATTTTTTACTGGTATTGTAACAACATACATTCTTTCGTCTGAAGATTTATAAAACAATTTTGCTCCATAATATGACGTTCTAGCATAAGGATTATTATCATCTGCCTTTCCAGGTATTATATACTTATATATATAATCATTATTAAGAAGAAGCACATCCCCTGCTATCATCTTTTTATTTATTTCATCTGCATGTTCACAAAATGCTCCACTTTTCTCAAGACCAGCTAAATGAAGATTATGTTTTTCTATCAGAAAATTGCACAATTTTCTCATGGGTTTATGTATGTTGGCAGTCTGGCCGAAGAACCCTAAAGGACCATCTTTAATAAAAATTATTTCATTAAATAGTGATTCTTTGATATTTAAAATCAATCGAAATAAATGAACCAACAGCATCTGTTCTATTGTTGTCATTAAATACCCAAGTATTCCACCAGCACCTAATTCATTGTCAATAGCCTCATGCAAACGAAAAACATCTGTCAAATATATCTTTGTGCTACATTCAGGACAAATGTAAGTATGATCATCCTCTAAATCATTTTTATAAATTTCCAAACCATGAGCTTTCCCATCCAATGCACCGGGGCATGATGCCAGATGCCATACAGGAATACCTGAATCATATTCCTGAAATATAAACCATTTTAAAGTATCTATAAATAATTCTTTATCTGGCTTTGTTGAAAAGAAATCGAATAATATTTTTCGTACAGAATCAATTAAATCTTTTTCATTCTTAAAAGAAATATTTTTGGTTGGGATTGCGAATTTTTGACGGTCTATATTTTTCAATTTTTGAATATCATCAGGATCAATAAATGGTTTAATAGCGAGATTCTCTAGATCCTCAATGGTAAAGCGCAAGGCACCAAACTGAAAAAAAGCAATTGTTGCCGAAGGAAATTCTTTTTGAACGACAACTTCATTATAACCACCATCAATTGCGATCACATGCTTGATTGGGTTATTGTCTATTTTTTCAAGATGGCATATCAATTTATCATCGAATTCAATATCAGATGACTTCTTGGGCAAATTGCACAGTTGCAATAATTGATTTACTTCCTCATCCTGTATTACATACCCATGGGAAGCTTTGCTGGCATATTCAGGTGGTCGTTTACCTTTTTTACTCATGTAGCCCATTACATTCAACCTATTTCACCGAGAATCTATCAACTTGTACTGGTACAACGAAAGGATTTGAGTATGTTTTCATCCTGACAAAACCTTTGTCAATGTTCGAACTAAATTTTATCAAACTCTCGGAAAAGTCTGAAAAATCATAATATTTCTTTAATTCTTTAATCTCATCATCATTATTAAGATGAGCAATAAACCAATTCTGTGTGTTTTTAAGTATATTTGAACTAATCGAACTCACCTCTTGGGTAGCATATATCAGACCAAGATTTAATTTTGCTCCTTCTTTTGCGATTCGGTTATATATTTGGCTCAAATCTTTATCTTCTTTTTTAGGAAATAAATTGTGAGCTTCCTCAAAATAGAATTGAATGAAGTTATTAGGATGATTATTAACAAAATTATCCATTGAATTATAAAATATCTTTGAACATATTCTTTCAGAGTATAATCTTTGAATATCTGGGTCTCCTTGAGACAAATCAATAATTACTATTTTACCTTTTCTTAAATGCTCAACAATATCAACCTCAAAAGATTGTTTTGATTTTTCACTATGTAAGTTAATGAATCGCTTCAATTTATTGTAACCACTAACTAAGGATGAGGATCCAGGTTCTTTATGGCGCGTCAGCATCCCAAGGACTGCACGTAATTCCTCATCTGCCCATTCATGCCCATGTTTTTTTGGATAATTTTTTAAATAATCCCATTCTTTGTAGTTTTCCCAAACACGAGTAAACCATATCGTTGCTTCATCCAAACTTATTCCTTTGCTTGGATCAATTGGATCATCTTCTCTCACCTCTTCATTGATTTCCTTTGCACCCTTGAATTTCACCTTAAATCCCTTGGGAACAGGAAATCCAGCACGGTACAAACAACAAAAATATGCTGCTAATTTTCTATCAAATCTTACTTGGATAGATTGATCCGAATCATAATCATCAGGTTTTTCTAATGAAATCGATAAAAAACTACTTACATAATCTGCAGTTTCACCAATTTGTCGCAGATTAGTACTAATAAGGCCAAAACCTGATTCGACATCTGAATAAAAATTAACTTTCATTATTTCAAAACCAGGTTTTTCAAGTACACTATATCTTATGGTATCATCCTTATATAATTCAAAGATGGCTGTTCCTTCATCCTGCATGTTAGCATTGGCATATTCACCATTAATATCAAATATTATCTGGCCGACTGGAAATATTGGATTCCCCTCTTCATTAAAAGGATTAAGATTGTTTTCAACATCTCCTTTATAATCCTTAAGGGATTGCTCAGCTTTATTACTTATCTCAACCGATGCCTGTATCACTTTCTTTACAGTATTTGATTTTCCGGTTCGAGTCATTCCAAATAATGCTGTTCTTTTTCCAAGAAAATCTTGAGGGTTTATGTAAACAGGAACGTTGGTTAGACTTTCTTGGAATCGCAAACTTGAACTATATCTAACTCTACCGATTTTAATATCTGTTGCCCCTCCAGGTATTATTTCTCCACTTCTTAAATTTGCAATATACTCCAATACTTTTTCTTTTGGTTTGTATACGCTATAGTTATGTGCACTGTAAAAATTCTCAACATCTGCACCAAATGCTATTTTATTTTTTCCATCTTTATAGAATGTTCCCAATATTCTGCATTCTAAACCTGAAAAGCTAAATTCATAACGGGTAAAATCATCAAGCTGACTTTCCTTCCCGCTTGTTTTAAGATTATCTTTATAATATTCAATCATCGAACTGATAACATCATTATCCGTTGGTAGTTTGGCTGGCTGCAATGCACGAAGAAGCAATGCCTCTGAAACGGATTCTTCGTTATCATAAAAAGCAAGTAAAAATGTACCTTGTGGGATACCGCCAACATTGGTTTTCCACGAATCACAAATTAATAAATTTGCTTTATCATAGTCTATATGGAAGGGTCTGCCGACAAATATCTCTTTTTGTTTTCCATCTTTAAAAATATCAACGGAAGCTAAATCTTTAATAGTATCAGTTACTGTCATTACTTTACCTTCCTTGTATACTTTCTCTTTTTATGTTTTATAATAGGATCTTTAAAACGTATTTTTGATTGCTTCCCATATTCTTCATTCATCTCGATAGAAACCCAGCGTCTTTTGAGCCGTTCAGCACAAAAACCTGTTGTATTACTTCCGGCAAATGGATCCAAGACAATATCACTGGGGTCAGTTAGAAATTCGATGAAAAATGATGCTAATTCAAGAGGCATTCTAGCGGGATGAGGAGTTATTCCCGTTTCTTTACATTTCTTCATAAAAAAATCAGAAGAATTTGTATTTGCAATTCTCAAAATATTTTTTGGTAATCTTTTTTTCGTTTCGACATCCATCTGATCAATCTCAATTACATTAGGCATAATACTTCCACCATGATCTTTCAAGAAGCTCTTCTTACCAATACGGTGCTCAGACGGTCGCAATCCTGAATTATATTTTTTTTGTTTAATCAGCTTTTTCATACTATCGCTATAAGGTCGAAGAATTTTAGTATTGTCTGCCTTGGGATAATCTGTTTTTGACATCCACCATAAATTCGTATAACTATCTATTGTTCGAATTCTATTAATTGTTACCCATTGAGCTGGAGAAGGCAAACGTGAAGGATTATAACATATGAATTTCTGGCATAATCTTAAACCAGCCTTTTCATTATTAATAAAACTGATTAACGATTCTAATGGTAATAATGATTGTATTGGGCGTTTGGGCTCCCATGCATTACCAAGTTCAATTACTATTGAGCCATCTTCGGTTAGCAGATCAGAAAAAACTACAGCAAGATTTGAAAACCACTCTAAATATGCTCCCCCCTGTTGGTTTCCGTATTTTTTCTTTTTGTTTAATGGGAAGGGGGGAGAGGTAAAAATAAGCTGGACCTTGCCGTGAAGCCTTTTATGCAAATCATTTGACAATAGTTTTTCGGAATCACCAATATAGTATTTCCCAAGTTTTGTTTTATGAAATGGTTTATTCATATAATCCAACAAACTCGCCAATTACTTGGAATTGATTCTCGTAATCTTCATCTTGACAATGAAGAATGATTGGATTAATCTTATCATTTTCAGGTTTTAGAATTATAATTTTTGTTTCTTTACCTGATGCATCAAATTTAATTTCTTTTGTATATCTTTTCAGAGTATATTTCCCACCATTTTCAGGGTCAGTAACATCTCTATGTTGTATTAACAATATCCTACCATCTTTTGACCCCGCAGGAACTGGTCGGAAAATACAATATGAGCCATCAGGTATTGTTGGTTCCATCGACTTACCAATAGCTTGAGCAATGAACCACCCTTCTTTTAAACCCTTTCGTTCAATTGAAACCCAACCATCTGGCTCAATTTCCTGGCTGTCACCAAATTTTCCACAAGCAGCCTTTAATGTAAAAACAGGTAAGGCATCCTTGAACTCACGCCCTTTATAATTTTTAATATAATAGTCAGTGATATTAACTATCTTTTTAGATTCAGGAGTCAAAATCGTCTGTTGATTCGATAAATCTTCAGCATCCCACCATCGAGCTGTTTTATCTGTTATGAACCTATAATCAACCCCCAGTGCTCTAAAATGCTTAGAGCCACACAAAAGTTTCCTACCTTCATTTGAAAATCTTAATTTTTTAGGATCAATATTACCTTTTGTTTCTCGAACCAACTCAAGTTTTTTCTTGCCATCATCTGCAATTCGCACGATTCCCCAATCAGGATTGTAATTACCGATTATAGATGGTACCTGGACCTTAAATTTGGGATTAAACTTAAAGAAAAATATAACATTATTATCATGTTTTAATTGATCTTCTACAAAATTCTTCTCAACATCTGAGTCAATTTGCATTTGATCATAGAGAGAAGATTGATTGCCTAAAATCATTTCACGCTGTGGATATGTGATAGACTCAGGGAATATTTCATCGATTAAATATGGTGCTGGTGCGTCTTCAATAATACTATAGTTAATAGTATTAGCCATATGATTTGATAGATACTCTTTTATCGTTGCGATAAAAATTCCAGAAAACCCCTCAGGGTTTGTAAAAATATTCTTTTTTTTATCTTCATTCATTTCTTTGAAAATTCTATTGATAGTTCTACGAGTAAGGCCTGTTTCTTTTGCTGCTCGTTCTACAATGTTAAAAACAGGATAAAACTCAACAGTCCGAGATACAGTTTTTGACTTAGGAACTTGGCCCGCTTCAGTTTCGAATTTATATGGATGATAAAGATCTATCTTCTCCCCATTCCCGAACAGGACTTCAGATTGTTCACCCTTTTCAACGATCTCGGCTATTACAAACCCACGTAATCTATCATCTTTATGTATCTTTGATAGATCATCTTTTTCTTCACAGCCATGAGTAGAAGAATAATCTTCCTCGGCATTTTCTGTATTTTTTTTATTCACTTCAATAAAGGCCTTGCCTTTTTTAATAGATTTAAGTGAAATTATGAATTCCGTAATAATAAAGTTGCTCTTCTCAACAACAATTTTCGGAAGAGGAAATATTGTATTATTCAGTTTCTCAATACATTCTTTTATCAATTCATCTGTATTAATGTTGATTGAATATTCCGTTGATCTATTTAACTTTCCCCAAAAGGACAGAAAATCTTTACTCTCAATGATGTTTTTATTAATTTTAGCTGATTTTCTCGTTGCATCGGTTGGTTTGGGTGGAGCCTCCATTTCGCCATCTTCGACATAGTCGTTCTGAAGATTTCTCGCATAACTCTCGTAGCTTTCATTAGCAATTACGGTTAGAACGTTGATCTCTTCATCCTGGATCCGCTCACCATTCTGATTTACACAAAGTCGTAAACCACGACCGATCTCCTGGCGTTTTCTCATTGTTGAAACCGTCTGATTAAGTGTGCATATTTGAAAAACATTTGGATTATCCCATCCTTCTTTTAAGGCAGAATGAGCGAAGATAAAACACACGGGCTCTTCAAAAGAAAGAAGCCGTTCCTTATCTTTCATGATTAATTCAAAAGCATCCTTTTCTGCATCACGTTGAGCCTGATTTTTCGCTTCCTCATCAACATACTCTATTTCTTCTTCACCAGATTTCTTCTTTTTTCTCATTACAGCAAAATAGGCTCTGCGAATATCCTCAGGTTTATATTTTTTAAAATTTTTATATCGTTGTTTGATATTATTAAATTCTTCATCAAAAAGATTTTTTATAACACCATCGTCATCCATATAATTAGCAACACGATCTATAAAAAACAATGATAATACTTTAATCCCTTTTTCATGTAATTTTTGTTGCATCTTCATGTGCTGCTCAATAGTTTCGCGTATTTGGATCCTGAATATATCCTTTCTTGAAGGACCAATCGAATTTCTGACATCAACTTTTTCTTCGTTTTCGAACTTGATATAACCACCATTTTTAAGACTGATTTCTTTTACAATATATCCCTTATGTAAATCATTGCCTGTTTTTTTATATAGATCATCATTCTGTTTTAAAACAAATTCCTCTTCACGCAACATTCCCTTATCCATTGCGTTGGTTCTAATTGTTGCTTTTAATTGTCTATCTACCTTTAATATTTCAATGTAGGGGTTATTTGCACATTTATCTTCAGTGACGCCTACTACCTGAATCTTCTTGACGAGATTTTGCCTAAAAGCCTCTACTGGTGATAGTCTGTAAAGCTGATTAGGATTAGTCCTGTGCGTGGCACTATATCGAAGGCTAAACAATGGATACAAGGTCCTGATTGCAGCCTTTGCTATTGGCGATTCCATATTCTGCGGCTCGTCCATTATAACAATTGGCCTTGTCTTTTGAATAAATTCATAAGGTTTTAACTCACCCGGAAGTTTTTCAGATGCGCGATAGATAATATTTGAAGCTTTATTAAAAGAATCAAGTGTTATAAGAATTATTTCCGTTGTTGTAGATGTTGCAAAATTGCGAATAATCCCCATCCTCTGACCGTCATATTGGGTAAGGTTGACGGTATGGTTACCATATATTGCTTGGAAATGGGATTTTGTTATATCAAATGCCTTTTTTACTCCTTCATATATTGCTATACTCGGCACTACAATAATATATTTCAAAAAACCATATTTGATCGAAAGCTCATAAATAGTTCGCAAATATACATATGTTTTGCCCGTCCCCGTCTCCATCTCAATAGTAAATTCCGGAAAACGCCATGAATCATTTCCCACACCTTCTACGACTAATCCTTCATTTACTTCAAGTTGCGTTACTTGTGTCTTTGTATCGAACAATTTGTTAATTTCTTGAATTTGATTTAGATTTTCAATAATTAATTCTTCACTGAATCGTGTATCAACCGGCATATTAGATACAATTTCATCATCGAGTTTGAATGTAGTTTCAATTCTTGGCAAACCATTAAATAATTGAACAATTGAATCGATTGCACTTTTCTGATGACTCTGATTTGAAATGAATTTTAATTTTAATTCACTCATAGTTCCCACCTATATTGTCTTTAATTGACATATATCGGATAGATGCATCTTAAGTGAATCAGTTAGTGAAGAATCAAGGCATATAAATCTGTCTTCTTTCTGTAAATTGAGGGCATCTATAGTTTTTAAATTAATTTTTTCATCAGTACATATGTGAAGAGAATATATAGATGAATCAGATGATACTTTTATTACCTTATTGGTATTAATTCCCTTCAATTTTTGAACAGAACTATCAAGCTGCATGCCTTCAAGTAGCATCAATTCTGTAATAAGATTTTTTTCTTTCCATCCAGATATGAGTTTATTTTCAAAAATATCGAGTTGCTTGTGTAGTTTATCTACATCTTTCCCTTCAAAATCATTCCATTGCTTAAAGTTTGATTTTTCAAGTTTTAAAACTTTAAAACCTAACCCGATTCCATTTTGAGTATTAGCACTCACAGAGAATTTACTATCTTCAATTTTATTACTTTTTTTTATTTCTTTATCAATGTTATTGCATACCCTCCGTATACGCTCTTTTGTTATATCAGCAAGTGTATAAAGTTTTAACTTATTAGCATTTTTTGTTGATTCTTTTTTTTCATCTAATATCTCAGGTAATTGTATTAAAATAAAACTACAATTTGAATTATTTTCAATATTATTCTCAAGCAATGAATGTGCAGTGGTACCTGAACCAGCAAAAAAATCTAGAATTATATCATCTTTATCTGCACCCAACAAAATAGCCTTCTTGATTAAATTGACCGGTTTAGGAAAATCAAAAACACCTTTGAGACCAAGTTCACCTAATTCAATTGTCCCCTGCTCGGTTATAACATTTGTCTCATCCCAAATTGATTTTGCTTTATAGGTAGTTTTTCTATACTTTTCATAAATATTATATCCGCCATTCGTTTTTTCCTTGGCAACAATATTACTTTTTTGTGTATTAGAATTAATATTTTGTAATAATAATTTTTTTCCCCACCTCCAACAACTATCCTTACCCTCGCTATTTAAGGGATTGCATTCTACATTATAATCTTTACTCCTCTCTAAAGATACTGGACAGAAACCATCGTTGTCAGTTTTAATATGATTAATATATATTGGATAAAATAAGTTTGGGCGATTAAACTTACCAAATTTAGGATTCCTATTTCTCAATTCTCGAATATCAAATTTTCCAATATCATCGGTATATTTTAGATCATCAGCTTCTTTTTCTAATTCATTAATCTCAGCTTCATCAGTTTTAATATATATCAATAGATATTCATGAGTTTTTGATATTTGCTTGTATGTTTGCCCCCTCTTATTTGATTGAATTACAATTTGTGCAAAAAAGTTTTCTTCCCCAAAAATTTCATTCATCATTTGTCTCAAATTATTAACTTCATTATCATCAATACTAATAAATATTACACCATCATCACGTAATAAATTTCTAGCCAAACGAAGTCGAGGATACATCATACAAAGCCACTTTGAATGAAACCTGCCATCTGCCATCGTGTTTGTAGTTAGAGGTTTTCTCTCCCCGTCAAGCTGGCCCGTTTTCATCAAATAATCTTCTAAAGGCTCAGCATAATTATCATCATATACAAAGTCATTACCAGTATTATAAGGCGGATCGATATAAATCATTTTAATCTTGCCGGCGTAACTCTTTTGCAATAGCTTTAATACTTCAAGATTATCACCTTCAATAAAAATATTATTTGTATTATCTTCATTTATTCCTTCGCCATGGCAAGGGACAAGAGTCCCCTTGCTAGGCATAACAGCAAGACGGCGAGCCTCTCGCTTTCCAGGCCAAAAAAGACCGAAATGTTCTCCTTTTTCTTCCTCAAGGTTCTCACCGAGAATTTCCTTAAGAGTATCAAAGTTAATTTTCCCATCAGCAAAGGCCTCAGGAGTTATAAGCTTAAGTTGCTCAATTTTTTCTTCAATGCTGAATATTTTATCTTTATTAAAATCTGGAGTTATACGTTCATATGACATGTTATATCCTCACCTATTACAAACTAAAATTGTCATAAACATTCATTGACATCTCAATCCCAGCATCCCTTCTTGCATCGAGATCCTCTTCGTCAGCTATGTCATTTATATATTTTCTAAACTGCGATTCAATTTTTGACTTTGATCCAAGTGAATATCGCCGGTACGACTCGCAAGAATAACGAGCATCACAGTTCCTGCATAACCAGGTAGCCAATTTAATAGTAGACCCGCCTGTCGTTGCATTTATTTTATCTATCGGGAGAGGGTCAAATTCATGATTCTCAATGCAATCAACAATTTCGCCAAATTCCTCTATAGTTCTTTCCACCCGTTCTTGCATAAATTTAATATTTATAACAGGGTCCCATTTCTGAAATTCTTGTTCTATTGCTACATCATCACCCGACTGCACTGCTTTTCTGAGAGCTTTAGGGAAAGAAGTGGCGATGATAGCAGTTTCATCCAGTGATTCGCCCCTGAGATTTTGCCAAATATAAGCATAAACATTTAATTGTTTTTCAAAATCATCAATATTATTTTGAATCTGCTCAGGTTCGTGAGTTTTAATATCATACATGACAGTTTTATCAACTCCCCGAACAATATCCACTATACCCTCGATAGTGAACTTTTTATTACCTGGTGAGATCCGGTTTGGTAAACTTAACTTGACCTCCGTTTCGGTTACATTATTAGCTATTTCTTTTAATTTATGCCAATAATATAGTACTTGCATTCGAGCAAATGATTTCAGATCTGGCGATAAGGCATGACCAGTCTCCTCCTTAAGTATATTATAGTTGCGATCAAATATATCATTCAAAAAAATATCGGATACTTCATTAGCCATTCTTTTTCTTCTCCCTTTCGAAAATAAGATGATAATGAAGATCTTCTATGGTCCTGTGAATCAAACTTCCAAAAAACATTGTTTGAACACGTGAGGGTGCAAAGCCATATTTTCTATAAATCATATAGCTTCGTGGGCATTTTTTATATGTTACAAAATCACCTGTATATGAATAAACTGAACCGATATCATCAGTTTCATATGATGCATCTGGCATAGTATTGACATCAAATTCTTCAATAGTCGAACAACATTCATCAACTAATTCCTGAAATTCCTTATTCATCCAATTACCTTGAGAACTAAAATATGGAATAATTAATAAGTTTTTAGCCCTCGACAGTGCCACATAAAACATGCGCATTAAATCAAATTGTGATATTTTATCAAGTGGTTCTCCTTGACGATCTATTAACTTTCTTATCAGTATCTCATTCTTTCTTGGCCCACCTGCATTTTTTCTGGGATTAGCCATTATGACTACAGGAAACTCCAGACCCTTTGATTGGTGGATGGTAAGAAAAGGTATCCTGCCACGGGGAAAAGGATCTTCCGCGTCTTCGTATTCGGATTCTCCCCGTTTATATAACGCATATATATATGAATTAAGAAACATGTTGTGAAATTTGCTTTCATGCAAAGATTGTCCTGTAATCATGGGTGTAAACTCTTCCATGAAACGGGAAAGATATTGACTTAAAAGACCAAGATTACAGATTGGGCCTTCATCTTTACCTTTTGCAGCTAGATCATATAATTTCCGGAAATGATCGAAGCCGCTTAATTGATAAAATAAATCAAGCAAGTTCCAGTCGAGAGATGTTGCTCGTGTAACAATATATTTTAATGTATAAGGTCTGCCATCAGTTTTCCTCTTTTCCACGAGTTCTGAAAAACGACGATTAGTTATGGACTTTACCGCTTTTTCAGATAAACCAGGTACTTGAGAAAGAACTCGCTTCATGTTATTATTATCATAAATAGAGTTAATATCCCATTTATGCTTATCGATTATCTTTACTAACTTCTGATAATCAGCTATAATTGTTTTGATCTCATCCTTCTTATCTTCAATATATTGTTTTAAAAATCCATCCTTCTTAATCAAGCTGCCAGCAGCTTCTTTTGCTTCTTCCTGCCATTGATAAAATTCCTTAAGATCACCATACACTTCATCAAAACGTGGTGGATCTCCAAATATTAATAAAAAAAGTCCAAGTATTTCATAAGATTCCTGGACTTCAACGAACCTTCCCGCACGTGGTGCATAGACGTTTAAACCAAGTTTTTCAAGTTCTTGTTTTGCCTTGTTCGTTTGTACACTTTTCAAACTGGGAAATAAAAATGCTATCTGATTAGGATCATCCACTTTTTTATTATCAATGATTTCTTTCACCAGTTGAGCTATTTCAGCAAATACATTGTCAGGCTTACCTGGTTTAGAAATAATCACTGCCGGCCCGGGCTCCTTGCGTTTTGCAATTAGTTCCTTATCCATAACTCGGAAATGTCCGCGTGCTGGTCTTTCCTTCTTCCAATCAATGGTGAGAACAAACTTCTTGTAATACTCAACTATCGGAGTACGTGAGCGATAGTTTTCCTTTAGATTAATTTCTTCAGGATTTAACCGAAGATATGCTTGACATCGATCTTTAAAATCAACAAAATTTTCAACTGTGGCTCCTCGGAAACGATAGAGAGATTGATCATCGTCACCGACTACACAAATATTTTTATTTATTCTTGCAAGATTAAAAAAGATCTGCTCTTGAACGTAGTTGGTATCTTGATATTCATCTATAATTATATATTTGAAAATGTTCCCGGAATTTTCATTATTTACAATTAGTTCGAGAGCCTTTTGCTGTAAAATTGAAAAATCAACTTGTTCTATGGTTGATGATGTTTTTAAGGATTCCAAATAAAATGAATACAAGTCAATTAGCAAGGTTATTGCGCCGGATTTACCCTTGGTTTTCAGCAGCTTTTTTTTCGCTTCGCGAGGATCAACACATTCCTCTGATAGTCTATTGAAAAAACCAATGCAATTTGCTACTGCCGTATGTTTTGATTTAGAAGTATACCATCCACTATCAAGTTCTTTATTGATTAATTCATGAGCCTCTTTAGAATCGAGACCAATTATTCCCAAAAGTTGGTTCCAGAAGCGAGAATTATATACAAAAAAATATTGAGATAATTCATCCAAAAATATTGGCATAGCTGACCTGCTGCCATCTGCCGAGAATCTTCTATCACCCAATAATTTTCTGCACGATGAATGGATGGTCCCGACATACATTTTTGCCAAATCGTAATGTTTCCCAGTATAGTTACTAACGACACCTAAAAGTGATGATAATCCGAGTTGTAGTTGTCGAGCTGCTTTTTCTGTAAAGGTACCGAGAAATATTTCTTCAGGTTTAATGCCTTTGTAGACAATGAGGTTTAATGCACGCCATTTTAATACTGTTGTTTTACCACAGCCAGGGCCGGCAGTAATAAAAAGGGGGCCATCACCATGCAATATGGCTTTCCGTTGGGCATCGTTTGGATTGATGTTTAATTCTTTCCAAAGCTTTTCAATAGGTGGTAATGATTTTGCCATATTTTTTCTTGATACAGTATTAAACCAGAATTACTTCGTTTTACAAATTTTATATGAATCTATATTTGAAGATTTGTCATAAGCATTTTCAATATACTTACTGGCATCTTTCAAGAATTCTTCCTGGTCAATAAGAGAAATGTATGAACCAGATAATTTATCGACAGTTTTACATTGTTTACAGGAATAAATGGGCGGTTCCTGATTAAATCTATTATTATTAATAATGTCATACAATAATTCGCTTTTAAAAATGCGAGGCTTACATCCATCATTATATTCAGTGGTTCCAACAAGCCAATCATATGATCCATTAACCATTTGTATAACTCCGACGATTCCGTTAGTTCTTGACGTTCTATCTTCCCGAGTTATTTCTTTCAAAGAATACTCAATTTCCCAATCAATCCATTTACTCTTCTTAAAATTTGGTGAAATGATAACAATTGTCACAGAAGTGCTGTATATCATATCTTTCAGATTTTTCTTAATATTTTCCGTTGTTGTATCAGTTAAATCAGGTGAATCAGATGTTTCTCCTTGATAAAAAATGGCATCATCTCCAAGTGATTTTATTATCTTGTTTCTTGTATCTTGAGCCTCTGAATACTTGTATGTGATGAAAGTTTTTCTTGCCATTTTAAAACATGCTCCTAAGGTTTTTTAAAGTTAATTATCAAAATCACAATGATTGTCGAAGCAATTAGTACCAAGTAGAAAGGTATTAACGTTTTTGAAAGTGTAGAACATATCCATGTTTCTTTCATAGTAATTTCTAACCCAGAACGATCCATTGAATAATCAATTTTATTTTCAGATATATTTCTTACATTATCATATAACTTACGGAAAAGACGTTCTTGATAAAGAAAATACCCATCAAGCCCCCAAAAAGTTAAGATAGGAAAATAGGCCAGATATACAAATAATATTTGTGAATCTTTCGCGGACAAGGCGAATAAAGCAGAAATGAGAGTTACACACCACCCCTTAATTAAAAAAGAATTCTGGCCCATTCTATTGATTACATTCTGGATCATTCCTAAATGGGTTTCTTTTTTTAACATAATTCACCTCCTCAATTCTGATTCAATGCATTGCTAAAGACGACAAAATTCATAAGTTGGTCAATAAACGTAACGTTAAATCCTACCCGACACCGAACAGATTTATATCCCTAGTCACTATGTGCAGAAAGCCAAAGAGCTACAACGCTGTAGCCATTATGCCTTTAATGAGCTTGCAAATATTACTGAATCCCATTTTTTATAAATAAATTTAAAACACTTGTGCCAATTTCTGTATATTGTAATAAATATTCTTGTCCTGAATAATCAGATATATGATTTTTTTCATCCAATAATGGAACAATCCCGATCTTTTTATTGCCTTTTTTGCTATCATAATAACCAATTTCCCAAGGTGTCCAAATGGATTTTTTAGCATTATGTGTATGTAAATAAATCAATACATTTGAGTTGTTCATTGCATCTTTTAATTTTGGTGTTATATTTTCTCTCCCAGAATCTGAATCATCGATCCAATCGACGTAAACAGAACAACCCGTTTGTTTCAATTGATTTCTAAAATTCAATACAATAATCTTATCTTTTGAGCTATGAGATAAAAACACATCCCAGGATTGTTTTTCTGATTGCGCTTTGATTAATCTAGATTCATTCAATATAGTTGATTCAGAGCTAAAAACTTCTGACCTTGACTTTAAATAGGATTCTGTATAAAATTTTTCACCATATCTCTTCATGACATTACCACCACGAAATAATTCCTTAAATTAGCATCAAATGTTATATGTTTTTATTCTCAAATTATTTGAATTAACACACAACATTCACCATGCCAAACAGATGGTACAAGCGCAAGAGCGCCACTATCAGAATTCGGAAAATGCGGCGACCTTCTCTAGGTAATAAATACCAAAAATCTCTTGGCTACACCTCGTCTGGGTTTGAGGATTGCAAATTTTGTATATTCCATTTTTACATCCTGTCAAGCTATTAACAACTAACGCCGGCAATGATGAACTAATTTGTAACTGAACACAATTTTATATTTGCTAAAGTTAACTAATTATTTGACAATTTTCCTCAACTCCTCAACAATCCTCACCATCCCATAGGTATCCATCTTGCAATAATCCAGGAGCTGAGCACGAATCTTCTTTTTCCTCTCCTCATCCGTCTCCACCCACAGATGCTCATACGCCTGCATTGCCATCCCGCCGTCGCTAATGGGCAGTCCATTATAAGACAAGTCTTTCACCAGCGCCGGCAGCACCACCTTGATCGACGCGTTCCCTCCCATGGATGGATCGTAAAAATAACCTCTAGCGAATGGCTCCAGTAAATCTACAAGCCGCTCCTGGCGATCAGTCAATTCAACTTCATATGCAGGAAAGTCCCTTGCCAGCTCTGCCATTCGCGTCGCCTCAAATGCCTTGTTGTACACGACAATCGGCCCAGGCGCCGGTGTCGCCTCGATAAGGGCTCGGATAAAGGTTTCTCGGGGGTCAGAGCCTGCCTCTGCCAGGAACTCGCGCAACTCTGGCTTTGCACCTTTTTTATTAAGGTAATACACGCAGAACTGGAACGGAATCTGCTGGTAAGGCCGTGCGTTGATGAAGAGAGGCACTGCTGGCATGAAGGTCTCGAAGTCCATGTAGTAGTGCGGATAGGTCAACAATTCCAGGAAACGCGCTATCTCCTGTTTATCAATATGCCTTTTACCCGATACTTGAGCATCCACCTGTATTTGTTGGCGATTGTTCAGGGGATAGTCTTGAAGGATATCTTCAAGCTTGACCACTCCCGAGCAATACAATTCGAATTTTTTATCTGTCGTGAGCCTGTTAATATCGAATACCGATGGCGAAGGAACATGCTCCCAGCAATGGCCTATGAAATCGCAGTCATAGGGGTCAGAGCAGTGCGGGCCGATTTCAATATCTGGGACTTGCTTCCGGGAAAGGATTTTCTTTAATACATCAACCTGTTCGGTTATCACACCCTGCATGCCTTCAACCTGGTCAAGAACACTCTCAATGTTAAAAAGCTCTTTCAGGTTCAACTCGCCTTGACGCACGTATTGATTGTTGAGATAGACAATAGAGATGTCTGTAAGTTTTAACCCGCAGCCGGTCATGATATAGTACTGGACCGCCGCGTCTGGGAGATATACATCCTTCAAGCCAGTAGAGCTCTTCACCTCGTAAAGCTTCCATCCTCTCCTGCCCTTGACCAGAATGTCCCCAAGGCAAAGCACACCGTTGTATAAAAAAGCTGCCTCGTAGATGACCTTTTCGCCGCCTTGTATAAGCTCGCTTGTTCGCATTACTGCACCTGCGTAATCCTTGTTCACTGGCGATGAATCTGCTCCACCGGGAAAGAGGTCCTGGGCCAGCTTGCCCACGTCATGCCCGCGATCGAATACGGCTTGCTGGTCTGCGGTTATCTCATCGCGCAGGTTGGGCTGGTACCGGTTAAGGTATAGTGCTTTATGGCACTGGAGGCCCTTGAGGAAGGTGGATTTGCTGAGGGTGTGTTTTATATTCGTTTCTTTCATAAATGTGACCAGGGAATATCATCTTCAATATTATTCTCGCTCTGATATTCAGGTACTGGTTGACCATAAGAATCATCAATCACTGGCTTGATATCAATGATCCTGTCCACCCGAAAGGACCTTGCCTCGCAGCGTAGCAGACAGAAACCTTCGATATACCAATGACCCTCATTTTGAAATATTTCATGGAACTCGATGGTCCGTTCAGTCACATTACCATTGAAATCAATATATTTCAACCAGATGAGATTGTATTCAGCAATTATTTTTTCAACAGTCTCCAGGGTGACGAGCCCGTTCACGCATCGGTGTTCTGGTCTTGCTTGAGGAACAGTATACAAAAACGGGCGCGCTTTCATCACCTTTAACCGCTCCCGGGCAAGCTGATGCCTCAGGGCCCGGTTCTTGAGCCACACAATCGTCATAGTAAAAGACAGTATAATCACCAGCATTTCATTCCACAGGATCAGCTTGTAAGGTTCACCAGGTATATACAGGCCGTGAGGCGTGATATGCCGGGCCGAGATGTCCATCAGGAACTGCCAGAATGCTTCCATGATTATCCTTTAGTTTTTTCAATGTGTATATAACAACGCGGATGGCCGTTCGATACTCTCACATCACATGGTTCATTGAATGTGATGTGAAAATTGAATTCATGCTTATCACCAGTCTCATTCCCCAAATACATATGATACAATGAGGGTGACATCCCCTGGGCGATGCGCCATTCAAAATTTGACGCGTCAGGATATTCCATGGCATCATAATTGCCAATTTTTACAGAATATCCTTTTTTAACCCTGGATATTGATATATCCTTCACATTATTAAATACATTTTCATTATTCATATTATTCTCCTTCTCAATATTACATCCCTTCAACCAAACCCATAAAAAGCTTCTCAATATCACCCTTTCGAGCTATAGCGTTAATCCACTCACCCAGAATGCCGGAATACCCATACAGTATCCCCGCCAGCCCGCCTGTCACACACCCGGTGGTGTCAGTGTCATATCCCAGGTTCACTGCCTTGAGCACTGTTTCACTATATGACCCGGATGTGAGCAGACACCAGATAGACGCCTCAAGTGTATCTATCACATACCCTGAAGATTTAATGGTATCTTCCGGTAATGAAGCAATCTTGCCGCCAAACACTCGACGGAAATAGTGCAATTCCATCCTGAATGGATCCCTATCATAAATACCAGAAGCCAGTTCTATCGCCTCCTGGTACGCATCCATGGGTGATTTCCCTTCAAGAAGATTCCGCGCAATAAGGCAATAGATGCCGCAGGCCATGAGCGAGCGCGAATGCCGGTGAGTAATGGATGATACTGCATGAACACGGCTGATAAAATCATCAATATCCATTTTGTGGAATTTTACCGCCACAGGAATGATCCGCATGAGTGAGCCATTACCATTGTCACCTTCGCTGTCGCCGCCGGCTAATTCCGGTGAAATGCCACGTTTAAGCCGGCTGATAGCGGCTCTAGTGGCATTGCCGATATCGAAAGCCTTGCTATAGGGCGTCCATAGGCCTTCCGAATACCACTTTATGAACCGGGTTGCTATGTCGTTCAGATTAAACCCATGGACCAGGCTGTCAGCGGTACAAAGCAGCAGCGACGAATCGTCTGACCATGATCCGGCAGGCAGTTTAAATGTGCCGAATCCCCGCATACCGGTGACCGGGTCATGCCGCACTTCTTCTCGTGTTATGAATTCCACAGGTACACCCAGGGCGTCACCAACAACAGCGCCCCAGAGTCCTCCGAGTATTTTATTATTATCCATTATTTTACTCTCCTGAGTCTGGGCGGCAAGACATCGTCCATCTTGAGACCTTTATTACAGTAGGGACAGATATGGTAATCAGGTTCAGAAAGATCCCAGCCCCACTTTTCCAGCGTCTTGATCCCCAACTCTTTGGTTTCGCTTTCTTCCAGAAATAATGGAACTTCATCCCAGCAATATGTACTATCACTCTTGCAATCACATTCCATTTTCAATACGTGATAAAATTCCATCATACGCATCCACCCCTTCCCAGGGATAATAGAACTGATGATGTAGGGACCGATCCCTACATCATCAGAGTAAAGCGCTTGTTCAGACTCCAGCCGGAGCCATCTCAGCGCGCTGCGGCGCCCTCGCCCCGAAATCAAACTGCTCCACAACAATGCTGTTGTCGTACACAGTCTCGCCCTTATCGTTATCGTACCGATACTGCTCGAGCCGACCCGTAATGAAGAGCTCTGACCCAGTTAGGGCATGCTCCGCGATGATCCGCGCTTGGTGCCCCCAAGCCGTTACCTTGTAAAACCCGGTCTTCTTGTTAGTTCCGAAATGCACGTCGTTCGCTATGAAGAATGTGCATACCGCGTTGTTGTTTTCCAGCTCCTTGAGCGCCGGATCCTTGATAAGACGACCGTTGATGTGAACTTTGTTCATGGGTTACCTCCCATATACTGAAGATTTACTGGTACAGGACCCCGGATGGGCCGGTTTGCCTGCATCGTATGAATTCAATATAACAGGGTGGGTATGACAGATAGTGACCTATACGTTTGTTTGGGTTTACGATTAAATACATCCAGACATATATGCATTGTTCCTTTACAACTTATACATAATTCTATAAATTATGATGTGGGAAAGTAGATACCAAAAGTATCCTGGGTTGGTGATTTAATAATTTGTGCGGTGACTATTTATAAAAACAAGACTAAAGAATAAGAACAGGTCTTAATTGCATCGATAGAATGCTCATTCTTAAGCATTACATATTGTCCAGGAAATGCAGTTTAACGCGCCTCCTTCTGCAACCAAGGGTGAAACATCTACCTGGATAATTCTTTTCCTTTTGGCATAATCCGGAAAGAGATTTTCAAACTGTTCCATTGCCTGACGGTCTTCTTCTATCCCCAAACCCGGCAGCAATAATATATCTTTAGTTTGAAGATAATTGATGTAAGCCCAGTTTCTATCAATATCTGGATTTTTTACACTATATATTAACTTTTGATATCTTATCCCATTATCATCTAAAACACTGAAGAATTTATTTTTAAATGCTTCATCATAATCATCAAAATAACCATTTACTACAACATTATAATCATCAACAAATCGGATCATCCCATCAGCATGACCATAAGGCTCATTTTTATCCCAGGGAATTAATATTACTTTTTCAACTTCAAATAATCTTTTTAGTTCTTGTACCAGTTCCTGCTCAGTATATTTCTTCATGTTTTCTTTGACAGCTTTGTCTGTAAGAATAACTTTATCATGTGACTTGATGATATTTCCTCCATCGAGTATAATATCAGTTTTAACGGTCTTTAATTTAATGGCGTCGCATCCAATGTCAGGGTGTGTTTTTAAATAACGCCACTTCACTGCCTGAAGATAATCGGGATCGAACCGATATTCTATAAACTTGTCTACAGATACCTGTATAGGCATGTAATCCCTAGCCCAGATGTCATTTGTTCCAGGTAAAAAATGATATTCAATACTATATGAATCAAGAATCTCGGTTAAGTTCTTACAGGTTTTTGAATATTTTGAATCATTTTTCAGCAGTTCTGAAAAGTATATCATGGAGTCATCTTTATCTGTAATCATAATTGAAAATTATTTTTCCATTCGATTAATTTTTTATTATTAATAAAACGCGCTGGAGTTGGGAGGCAAAAGAATTTAATATTGTTAGAAGAACAAGCGGCTTTTATTATATCTATTTGTTTTTTAATATTTGGAATACCATTGAAGGTTTTTCTTGTGAAATATACTTTTTTAATTTTAGGATATTGATGAATTATTTCTTCAATATCTGTCCATTTAACAACTTTATCGTCTATATAATTATCTGAATAATTCTTCTCTTGTCCAATATCGACTTTTATTTCTTTGATTATATCTACAAAACCAATTTTGTAATTTTCAATAAATTTTAGTTGTACGTCTACAGGTTTATCCTTGAGGCCAGGCTGATTAACAGCTTTAGGCAATAAATCCCATAGATGGTTTCGTGTTCTACCATAAAAGATTTCAATTTTTTTTTCTTCTTCATCTACAGATTCAGGATTAAATGTTCCAAGAATCAGCATTTCAATATTTTCTTTATTCTTAAAATCTCTAAATCTGTGCTTAATTGTTATCATTTATATCCTCTTATTTATGAATTTTAGATGATTAATTTTTCATATATACAATTAATAAATATAATAAATTATAATTAAAATATTTATGAGAAATTTTTAACACATTTGGTAAATTCATTACAATAATGTGTCTTTAAATATGCCATCCAGTATAAAATCATAACTGCTGGTAGATAATGTGATTTAGATAATGCATTTGCTCTCAGAAAATCATCAAATAGCCCACAAGAATCATCATACATAATTGATTTTTTTAAAGTACTTCTCAGAAACTTTAACCTGATGACCATAATCTTATCCTGTTTTTCTTTAAGAATATCCTTCATTGCCTCCACAGAATCTTTTGGACTGAAGTTTCCTATATTATTAAGTATTCGCATTACCTGTTCCTGATATAAAACCATACCACAAGTATCTGCCAGATATGGCTGAAAATATGGGTGCACTTCAATCTTTTTCTCTTTTTCCTTTAAATAAATATATTTCTTAATCTCCATGGAATGATCAACATATGATCCTGCTAAAGAATATACCACACATAAACCATTAATTGATCCTGGTTTGAATTTTCTGAGCCATTTCCGTATTTTGGGATTATCCAATTCACTAATACCCTTCGTTTTTCCTTTACTCAGAAGTCGATATGTTCCTGCGTCATCAAGAGGAATTAATGAAAGATTTAAATTTTCAGACCTTATTTTATTAATAATTTTCAAACAACCAGATATTACCTGCAAAGACTTCTGGCCAATCAGTTTGATGAAATAATGATCAGGCATGGCCGATGATTCCCTGAATTCACGGGTTATATAACTACTACCATTTTCATCAGTATAAACAGGCATTCCTTCTTTAAAGGGTTTGTTCGTAAGCACTATGCAAATGCTTGAATTGGTTGTATTTCCATCAATATCATTATCTTTTACATATGCGGCCTTTTTATTATATTTGCCAATAATAAAGTTCCTTATTTCATCAATTTGCTTATAATCGACATCAATGTACATCATTGGAAAGCGTGGTTGTGGCGTTTCCATGGCATCAAATAACCGTTCACAAACAAGATCATGTTCAATCGGATCAATACTAGTAATACCAAGACTATAATTGATAATTGATGACGCAGCAAAACCTCGACCTGGCCCCAGGAGTATATTGTTGTTTACTGCAAACTCAACCATTTCATGAAGGAATAAAAATAAACCCTCCAGTTTCTTCTTTGCAATCAATTGAGATTCATGCTTAAGTCTTGCAACAACAGATTTTGGAAGATACTCTCCATACTTCTGATATGCGCCTCTATTAACCAGGACTTTTAATGTTTCAGTTTTATTATTATTCATTGGTTGGATTTCCTCTATAATACAAAACGATATCTATTACATATACCATAAGGGTTCAATATACGTTTTGTCATGTGTTAAAGAATGTAGAGTTTCTTTATCACGATATCTTTTACAATATAATTGTGCGATATATAAATAATGACATTCTGGAATCGGCATCAACTCGCAATCATCGGGTAAATCAAGAGATCGATCTGATTCAAATATATCCCTGCACATATTAGTATAATATTTAATAGTTACCTCATCACGGCGCAAACTTGTCACGAGAGGCGCGGTAAATCCGTGCCGATATATAAATCCATACCACTTTTCAATCCCTGATTTATCCCTAACCTGAAGTATGAAATCATTTCCTCTTTCAATTAATGAATTTAGAACGGACACTTCATATTCGCAGAACTCCTCTAAAAATCCAGAAAAAGAAGAGTTTTTTTTATTATTCACTAAAGACTTTATTTCATTATTCTTATGGAAATACTTAGCCAGGGCACAGCCAAAATGCAGATACCGGCTCCCATAATTAATATTAGACAATAAAAAATAATTAAAATTCTTATCACAGTAGAATAGATATTCATAATAATACGCAAGACCTTCACTTAGATGATACATTTGATTTTTTATTACTTCCGGAAAGAGCCAGTCGTAAAACAAGTGAATCATTTCATGAAAGAGCACTGATTCAAAATCCCTTAAATCTTCCTTAACTTTTGTACTATCTATATAAACAAGCCCATTTGCAACCTGCCCTTGTAAATCATCTAAATCACAAATAATAATAGTTATATAAAATAATGAATCGTTAATAGGTAGATTGAAATGATAATAGAAAAGCTCATAAATATTGCGAAGGACATTCTTTACATTTGACAAAACAGCACATACTATTTCATCACTATGCGTTTTTGAATAAATCCCGATGCAAAATTTTGATCTTTTTACGCAATAATTGAAAGATATCATATCTAGTTAAATTTGATGTTATTATTTAATCCACTTCAATGCCTACAACCAATCCCTGGTGCGGATTGGCCTGGAGAAAATGATGGAATTCTTCGTCACTCATGATAACCGGCACTACCCTTTTTATTTTTTCCGACCCAGACCCATGGTCATAGAAGCGGACCGGCAACAAACCATCGCTTTCTACAAATCCCATGGCCAATGGGATAAAACGTGCAGATTCAATTGACAATCGTAGGAAGACTCGACCATAAACCCAGAGCTCGATCAATACCGAATGTGCCGAAGGGTTGATATCATTACCGAAGAGGATATAATATACTATATCCTCATCTATTTCATCAGATGTAAAATCTATTGTATATTCATTGTTATCAGCCACAAACGAAAAGGTATCAAGTTCAGCTTCCATTAACAATCGCATTATATTATCATAGTTTATATCTGGCTCCAGGCTTGACCGAATCCCATGTTTTTGAAAATGCTCAAAGAGCGGCTTCATCGTTTCAATGAAGCCAGGCATATTTTTTAATTTCATTGAATTACCTCAACAACTCTTAACTTAACAACATACCCATTCGCCCATGACAAATACTGTCATATACATTTGTTCTGTAAGATATTTATGACTTGTGACTATAATAATCAGATATATACTGAAAATTTATGATTACTTACATTATTAATAAAATAAATGATTCATAAATATAATTAAAAATGATTAATTAATAATTTGGGAGAGTTGAAAAATATTAAAACACTAATTCATGTCCCCAGATGGGCCGGTTTGCCTGCATCGTATGGATTCAATATAACAGGGATGGCATGACAGATAGTGCCGTATACAATTGTATAGCTTCGAATTACCTCGAATATATCTAGAGCTATGCATTTTACTCAGTACACTGAGTAAATTTACTCAATATTCAATATATTGAGTATTTTAGGCAGTTTTTATCGAAAAATGTGAAAATTCATAAACAGTCCCGGTTCGGTGTTGGCTTTTAGGCAACCCAGTGAAGGGACAGGATCTTATATTTTAAAAGCTATTATTTGTTTATTCATGAGGTAAAATATCATTACCATCTGTGTCAGGATCATATCCTTCCGGATACATCATGTTTTTCATGTCATCTTCATATTCTTGATAACTGCTGTAACCCTCTTTAATTGCGTAAAAATCCTTATCAAACAATTCACGATCATCACAGAAGTCATTTTTATCAGGATTATATATGCCCCATTCTTTTAATTTTTCTAGTGGGACATCTTTCGGTTCTTTATATTCCTCTAATTCTTCATAAGTAATTCTCTTTCTCTTTTTCAATTTGAAAACGCTCCAATAATATTTTTCAGTTTTTATGATAATAAGAACTGGAAGATCATCGAAGTTTTTCCAATTCTTCAATTACAGCGTCATTCTTTTCTACAGTACTTATCTTTGATGCCATATATTTATTAGATTCACTCGAGTCAGAGTGGAAGTAGTATCCATTTTTAGAATACCTATGTCCAGACGCATCGCTAAATTTAACGTTACCTTTTCCCTTGAATATCAAGGTTTCTTTTTCTTCTGAACCATTATCAAGATAAATAATATTATCTTTTATAGAATAGTTGCCAATGATTATCATTGATTTGATTTCATCTTTCATTTCCGGATTTATATTTTTATAATATTCTATTGAATGAGGAAAGAATGCATATTTATTACTCCCGAAAACATAATTCCATGTGAATGTTTCTGGTTCCAATTGTACCCATTTATCATATTGAGTTAATATAGTTTGTATATTTAATAATTTTTCGTTTGGTCGAGTAAATCCAATTGAAGATATTATTCCAATAATACAAACCAAGAGAATGATGTTGTAATGTCTTTTAATTTTCATTTTATTCTCCTCCTATTGAGTATAATGTGATTTTCCATCCAATAGTATTTTATTCATCGAAAAGTCTTTGTTGAATGTCTTCACTGAAAGCCCAGAGTATAATTAATGTATTTTCTTTGAGCGAATTGAAAGCTTCATCATGCGGATTCATTTTAAAATTATTATCTATAGAAGGACGCCCTTTGCTTAAACACGAAAATACACGTTGCAATGCTCCCTGGTTCGAATAAATTGTTCCGATTGGGGGTATTAGCAAGTAGCAATAATCCTGTTCTTCAATTATCCCAGTAATAACATCAATAAAATCATGCAAGAATTTGTAATAATCATATCTGCCAATCAGTCTGATATTAAAAGCATCAATTAAGATTGCTTTTCTCCCAAAATCATCTGCAATATCTAAAAGAGTAACGTTTCCAATTCGTTTATTTTTCTCTACTATCTGATAACAATATATGCCTGGGTGAATAACCTCAGAATTAGGAGCAGGAATAAATTCAATATCTCTATCCTTCTCATTCAGTTTCATTCTATCAAAATTACTGAATATTTTTAATTTAATCGCAAACGGATGGATATATTTAGGAATATTATTATATTTATTAACCTTCCTCTTGTCAGATATATCGTGTTCAAGGATACAACCATTGAAGAATGATGTTACACCATCAATTGCCTTTTTATTGCCATATTTTTTATGACATTCATTTTCTATTAAATCCATAATACTTTCTCTTATCACTTAGATATTATTTTTAGTGTAATAATTTAATAACAGACGATCTAGAATAATGCTTTTTTAAAAAATCTTTTATTGAATATTTAAATGTTGTATCAGCGCTGGTTGTCTCATCACGAGTAAATACCGTACCCTTCACAACGGCTGGATCACGTTTTAGAATGTATTCCGCAAACTCGGGTTTGTCATATTTGGCCGCAATAATGAAGCACAGAACATTGAAATTATTTGTTAAAAAATCATTATAGCCGGCCCACGCGAATCCGCGTCTATCACTCGGTTGCCTACTGAGCACACAAAAATATTTCCAATGTGTTCTACCCCTATCCTGGGGGTATGAACTATTTTCTCTTACCGGCTTTTCCGGATCAAATATTTTATACGTTTCATCTGTTGTAATAAGGTTTCTCCACTTATCCCCTTTTACTGCGATTTCAATTGCAAGAAAATCGCCCTGGACAATATTACCCAATCCTTCCTTGTTAATATTATTGGCTTTTCCTGCTATTAATGGAAAAACAACATCATTATATACTAATGCCGTAATAACGCTTTCCTGAGGTGGTGTGTAACCGTTATTAAGTAGAAATGTTAATGTGCGGTTAAAATTTTCTTTTATCATCCATTCCCATTTGGTCTTATTATCGAAATCTTCTTTCAATTCTTCTGGCGATACCTTGAATCCTGCTTCCAGAATGCGTGATAATGTTTCATCCCCTGCATGCATACCTTTAGTGAAAATGCCATCCGGAACCGGCCCGCACTTAATTAACCGGTTATAAACGTTGCCTTCGTTTATCTCAAACGCTTCTTCCCATAAAGCATCAGTTTCTTTAATCTTGACTCCTTGATCGACCAGGTTAACGAACCATGCAGGGTCTTTTTTCAATAAACGTGTAATATTCTTTGATGCTCCATTCGGATAAATGTTAATATAAGATGTTATTAAACCAGTATTATGCTTTTCAAATACATAATCCCATAGGTTTTCATAATCATTACTATTTCTATCAGTCAGTGAGAAACCGATCGCGGCCATATGTTTTATTAAATCAGTGTCATCCACAAGTAATCGCAATGTTGTTTCTTCAAGATTGGGTTGTGGATACAACTTCGTCAACAATCCCAAAACATTTTTAGCTGATCCGCTTACTGCAACCTGCCATAATCCGGCTTCTGACATTTGATCAGCTGCAATAATCTTTTTTGTTAAACCAACTTGGTCGTTTAAAACTGCTATATACGATGAATATTTTCTATCTATAATCAACCTGTTTCCTGAAGATAGTTTTGTATTTGCTTTCATAATGTAATAAGCACTTCTAAATTGTCTGTTGCCAAGAGCGTAATCTATTAAATTCAAGCCCCATTCACCTTGCATGGCCATATTAAAGCGTGCTCCGTATTTAAGTAGTGTTTTAATGATCTCCGGATCCTGTTCCTTTTTTAGTGCATTAATAATAGGCGTCATTTTGCTTTCTGGCGATATAGTGTCTATTTTTGCCCCTTTCTTAATAAGTGATTCAACAATATCAGCTTTAGCTCCACTGTTTTCCAGGTATCGCGCAAGTATCGGTTCTTTAGAAAAACTTGTATTTAGCAAACCAAGTTTTCTTTCAACAGCTGTTATATCTCCATTTTGCAAATCAGACATGTACGTTTGACCCAAAAGAACACAAGGCAATACTAGAAATATTATTATACTCATTTTCATTTGTAGACATATCCTCCCTTATTTTATATACAATTATTATAAATCACGAATACATGCTTAACGAATTTTCGAGCATTTCCTTCATCAAAGTGCGAAGCTCTTTTGGTTCAATAATTTCAACAGCATCGCCAAAATAGAACAACTGTTTACACAATTCACGATTGTCATATATGCTGAAAAATGCTTCGTAGTATTCATCATATTTTACTATTCTTGCATCCTGTAGAGCGGCGGTCATATCTTCAATTTTAGGCAGTATCCATTGATCGAATTTTATCTTCACGTTATATATTTTTTCCGAGGGTGAACGGAGCCCGTATTTCCCGATAAACGCTCCACTTATTGATTTCTTCAAAATATAATCAGGTGTGATTATTTTTTCATTGAATGTTTCATTCATTATCTCGATGTCCTTGATTTTGCTTAAAATAAAGTAATTTGCTTCTCCGGAGTCGGTAGGTTTTCCGTACAAATAGAAATTGTCATTGGTGAGAATGATGAAATATGGATGCACAATGAATGATTCCTGCTCGTCACTGTAAGAGCGAGTATAGTTGAATTGAATTTTCTTTTTTTCGATTCTTGCGAAGTGTATTGCGGTAAATATCCAGAGACATGATTCCGGAGTCCTTTTTACCAGGCTGGCTATGGCCCGTTTCCTGTGAAAGTCTTCTGATGTAAAAATTGAATGGCTGAAGGAGATCTCCTCCAGTACTGTTCTGTGTATTTTATTTATTTCCCATTCACTCCTGCCCTGCCCTATTGAAACAAGGCCTCTAGATTTCAAAAACGTCCTGGCGTTTTTGGCCACAGCAGCAGGGTTAGGTGAAAAATCTTTAGATTCAGCATAGTCGCCGAACAGTGATTTATCTTTCCAAAGGGTGTTGGTAATATTCTGTGCATTCCACTTGCTATTAGCACTGTTATTTTGCAGAAGGCCGAGAATATGTAGGCATCTCTTGAAGATGTTTATTTTTATATTGTAAACATTAGTCATGATACACCCCCCGCTTCTATATTCTCAAAAATACACGAAACAATCATTCTACTTATAACTTTAAGTTAGAAGTTATGATGTATATTTCAACTGAATAATTTTGATCTTGGATGAATTTATTGTATTTCTATAATTTGGCCCCGATTGATACGGGATTTAAGCTTTTTGTTGAAACTTGTATATTTTTTTGGATGAAATAATCCTGAAACAACAATCATTTTGCCCTTATTATACAAGTCGTTAATGACATGACATACTTCAGTCTGAGTCTCTTCTTTATCCGTCAAATCGTCAAAATCATCAAGTAACAACATATCAAGATTAAAGTATTGATTAACAAAATCGTCCCCCGTCCTTTCCCTAATCGATTGGATGAAATCATGTACGAATTTGTAAGTTGGTATGTATATGATTCTATTCTTAGGAATTTCATTGATTAATGCATGATATGTGGAAATGAGCAAATGTGTTTTCCCTGAACCAGTCCTCCCATATAAATACATTATATTTGGTCCGGTCCATGAATTAGAAGCTAATTGGGAGCACATCTTGAACGCCTTTTTATTTCCTGGTCTTACATCAAATGTTTTAAAATTATAAATATTATTAAATTGTATTCTATTCGTTTTCATTGAATCAGCCCAATTGACTATTGAGGATAATATTGATACTAATTTGAAATCAATAAAATGCATGTGACTCAAAGTTAGATGTAATTAGAAAATAAATTAATATATTTGACATAACAATGTCAATAATGCATTCTAATATTTAAATAATATTTTAAAGAGTTGGAGCCTTAATATTAAAAAGTAAAATTCATTGAGATAAAACAATAGTCTCAATTTGAGGTATTATATGTATTCTGATAAAATAAAACTGCTTCCATGGGAAGGCTCAAATTATTTAGAACAAAATCCTAAAATACTAATTCTTGGCTTATCAATTTATGATAAGAAAAAAAGTAAACATGTTGTACAAGAATATATTGAGGGTTTAATAAATGATGACTGGAACTACCCATTCTTTACAAAAATTCAAAATATATTTTCTAATCCAAATCATTGGGATGAAATTACACCAGAAAGATATGCCCTTAATAAAAAGCTCTTCTGGGATGATGTATGTTTTTATGAATATATTCAGGAACGAATGGACAATCCCAAACAGAAAGTACCAGCAAAATATTGGGAAAACTCGAAAGGAGCATTCAAAGAAATATTGCAGAAACTTAAACCTGATATCGTAATTGCCTTAGGATACGAAATGTATATGAACTTACCTCAAGAAGGTTCAGAAGGGATTCTAATTAAGCATGGCAACAACATAATGGAGACATGGAAATATAATATTTCAGGTAACGATACTTATGTCTGCCAGGTTCAACATCCTTCTTCGGTTGGTTTTAAACAAGATATATGGATAAAGCTATTTGAAGTTTTTTTAAAAAAATTTAGTAAATTGAAATAATACAAGAGTAACTAGCTCATAGAGCAATAAAACACACTTTAATTTTATATTTTATAATTTATCATGGAGGGCTTATGGGAAATTATTATTGCGAATATTGCGGGGCAAAAGATACGAATATTCATCATTTAACATCTGGCCCATGCCAATATCATCCCAATGGCCCACTCAAAGGGAATCATAAACTTTATGAAGGAAGTGAAAAAACAAAATATTTTTGTAAATATTGTGGTGCCTCAGATCCCAGTCTCCATCATTTAACATCTGGTCCATGCCAAAAACACCCCAAAGGGGCTTTAAAGGGTTACCATTCTCCGGCATTATAAAGTTTCAAAGGTACTGTCGTCGGATCCTGTCTTATGGACCCCAGTGAAGGGAGATGATAAGAAAAGACTTCAATTATTGATCGTATCCTGCCGTTAATAGCCACTCACCGCTTTGAAGATGAGTAAACATTTGTCCTTTTCTAGGACCCATCGTACAATCATATTTAATAAAACATCTGGAACAGATGCAGCCCCATGCATTCTTTTCACCATCCAGGCATGCGTCCAGCATAAGCCGTTTATTATTGAACGAAGCTCCGCACAGATCGCATGAATGGGAGTGTCCGGCGAAAATGATCTCTTCTTCTTGTAGAAGATTCTCATGCGCTATAAGTTGAAGCTCGAATTCATCCTGGGGCTCACAGAAAGGTGTATATGTTTTCATCATACCATCAATTCTCCTTAAACAACTAGCTTAATAGAAAGTATAGAATGTACCATGACAAATAGTGTCACATCGCATTAATTTTTCATCTGGAAGATCCCTTCACAAGAAAACGATCAAGCTGATTGGCGAAAGCCTGGCGGTCTTTCTGTCTGAAAGAGGAAGGCCCGCCCGTGTCCATTCCGCTGTTCCTGAGAAGGTCCATTAAATCGCGCGTGGCAAGGCGGTCCTTGATGTTTTCCGGTGTATAAAGATCGCCCCGGGGATTGAGCACGAAACCGCCTTTGGCGATCACACGGTCCGCAAGGGGCAAATCAGCGGAAATGACAAGGTCATTAACCTCCACCATTTCAACAATGCGGTCATCCGCCACGTCAGGACCGGCCGAAACTTCAATACATGAAATATACGCCGAGCCCGGTACGATCAGGCACTGATTTGCAACAAGCACAAGGGGAACATGAACGCGCTCGGCCGCACGATACAGTATTTCTTTTACAACGACCGGGCATGAATCCGCATCCACAAGTATCCGCATTAAACGCCTCTTTTAATCTCTTCCATCCATGATCGGAGGGCCTTCCTGACTTCCCTGTCGACGATGGAAAATATCCGATGAACAGTGTCATGCGAGGCGACACGGGAATGCCCCTCGACCTTGATAACGTTCATGTTCAGTTCATCATATAATGAATATAATTTCCGGTATAATGACGCGTTCTTTATCTCGGTTTTTGTTTTCTTGCTGATGTAATTCTTGTTCTCCAGTCCGGATCTTCTTCGCGATAAATCCGCGACGCATTGGGAATCCGTGTACACTGACAATTCCCAATGGCGGGAACCGGTTGCTTTTTGATAATCCTCGAGCGCCCATACAATCGTACGAATTTCCATTTGAGTTGAACCGGCGCCCGTACATCTGCGCAGCACCAACCGCCCGATTATATCCGCTTTATCAATACTGTCGGGACCGGCTTCCAGGAGCGCGGCAGGCAGAAAAAGATATCCCCCAACGCCGCGCTTGAGTTGTGAATTCACGCTTGCATCCGTGAAAAGAACATCACCTCTCACCAGAGAGTTTTCTTTCTTAGCCATTTCAATCACCCGTAAATGTAAACCATATCAAACAATTCTATTATATAATATTCAATGTCAATTACATCTTGATTTCAGAGCGATAATGAGAACCCGCGGGAAGCGGGATTCTTACTTCTGTCATTTACAAGTGGATTTCTGCCCCGCCTCCACTCTGATCAAGCATTGGCAGCATTTCACCTATTGCCGGAGAAGAGCAAAGTGTTGCGGATTTTTAAAACACGACCGTTGTGAAGTATAAATGACAATTCAAAATGATTTTTCGAAAAAGTGTAAAATTAAGCTAATTTATTAAAACCTCGAAATACTAATAAAATATAGCCATTGGGTTCTAGGCATCACCCTGACTCAATGGCAAGCGATAGAAGATGATTTTGAATATATCTTCTAAAATTTTATTTTAAGGAGGTTTCTTATGAAACCCTATAAATCAATTTTTAATACCAGCAGCAATACTCGACGATTTACCAGAGTATCAAGGCATCACAAACAACGCGAAAGTATGAATAGAAAACCAATCATACCGCCGAGATATATTCCACTAACGGAACGTCTCGGTGAGCAAGTAGAAGAAAAGCACGTTACTCCGGTTGTACAAAATGTCTTTGTTTTCAATTTTAATGGCGGAGAAAACATTGAGGATGTACTAACCGGAATTCTGAAGTGTATTAAACAGGCAGCACTTTGATGAAAACTAGAACTAAGATTTCAGGCAATTACAGTATTTCTGAAATCTTAGTTCTTTATAATTTTCCAAAGAGAATATCTCTAAGGATTACTAATAATTAAACAACTCTGGGAGGAAGATACCATGTCCGGAATGAGTATTGATGATCGAACCTTAGTCAGATTCTTTTATAAATCAAAAAAGAATTTTATGGCTGAGATGCAGGGGAAAATGAAACCTGAACTAATGGATCAAGCTATTAATATGTTTTTTTCACCTAAAAGAAAGAAGTTTACTGACCAGGAGAAAGAGGAGCGAAAAAGACGTATTTTGAACCAAGTTAGTCGGATAAATCGGGAATTTGGCATAAGTAAAAATTCCATAAAGATAAACCAAAAATCCCAAGACCAAGTTGACCTGCTTGTACGAGAATCAGAGTTTTCAAAGAACAGGAAAGACAAACTCAGAATCTTTTTAATAGAATTAATTCGCTGGCGAAAATATTTTGAGAGTCTTACCTACGAACAGCTGAGGGCCATGGAGGGGATATACTGGGACGTTACAGTTCATGCCCTTAATGGTCTCACTCCCCTGCCATCAACCCTTTTAGGTCGCTGGGTATCCGGTGATGTGCCAGCAAGAAAGCCTGCTGATGCGTTTATGAACGATATCATAGCAAAAATAAAAAATGAAGATAAGAAGTTATTATTCATGGACGCCTATTACCTTGATAAAACCGGAAAAAAGTATGTCCTTAAAAAGTCTGTTACAGAAGAACAAAAATCTGAGATGCGAAAAATCATGAACGAAATCAGTTATAGCAATAAAAGCGGTACAAAATATATCGATTTCCTAAAATACCTGATTGATAAAAAGGTAGTTGAGTTAAAAGTCCAATATTCAACGCTTGGGAAATGCAAATACTATAAAATTAATATATAATCTATACATAACTGCATAAATGTATTTATTTCTGGGGAAACATAATTGGAGAAAAAACAGCATTTTCAATACCCCAGAATTCTAAATGCCCACTTCCACCATCCAGATCATGAAATCCAGTAGGATATCATCAATCAATTGGTTCGAATACTGTCTTCCCGTGGGAGCATGGGCGCTTTTTCGAACTCCGGGAAGCGCCTTTTTATTTTCCGACCATTGTTGTTGCAATTATTGACAAAATGGTCGGTTCGGATAATGTCTTCCCGCAGCATTACGATAAGACTC
>Ga0116184_10000601_pt1 | contig 39988 bp, 46 predicted proteins | sample AD_JPNNA5_MetaG_FD_89886 | JGI IMG/M metagenome (GOLD analysis project Ga0116184, IMG submission 89886) | Active sludge microbial communities of municipal wastewater-treating anaerobic digesters from Japan - AD_JPNNA5_MetaG | ecosystem: Engineered > Bioreactor > Anaerobic > Digestate | place... | reverse complement strand
TCTGAATTTCTCTTGGCTGGTCCATTTACGTTTTTCCATAGAATATGAGCTCCTTCCTGGGGATATGCCCCATAAGCCATATTCTAACTTAAAAACCCTGCTTTGTTAATAGGGGTCAGTATACTCCTACTATAAAAATGAAGAATAGACAAACTATAATTTTTGGTGCATTTATCTTAATTTTGGGCGCCTCTGGAGTCTTTTTTTATCAACACAGCCCAATCAAAGTGGCAGCCTCAAATCATAAAATCGTTTTGCCTCATCCGGATGCATATGAACTTTTCTCTAAAAGCTGGGATCCTTACTTACAGGGGAAATACAAAGAGGTCATAGATTTATGTAATAAGACTTTGTCTGTTGATCCCAAATATGTTGATGCTTATAGGAGGCTGGGTAACGCTTATGAAATGATTGGGGATATAGATAAAGCTTTAAAGCAGTATAAGCTATGGGAGAGAATTGCCTATAACAGCAATGACGCATCAAGTCTAGCTTGGGCTCTTATCAATATAGGCAGAATCTATAAGTTTAAGGACGATCACGATAAGGAGCTTTATTATTACAACAAGTCCTTGGAGATTGCCCTTAAAGATAAGAACGATATGAATATAGCCAGGGCTTATAATGCTCTAGGCAATTGGTACTATCATAAGAAACTATGTAAGGAGGCCAATGATAATTTCTTTAAATCAGCAAAAATTAATCAGTCAAAAATCTACATATATAACCATAAATATAATCTCGCTGGCAATTATTTAGCTATCGGTAAAGTTTTTGATGCATCCAGAGATTTAGAAAAAGCTGAAGAATATTATAAGAAAAGCCTAGATATATATAAAGATCTTGATGGGAAGGTGGGTATAGCTGAGAACCAGTGTTTATTGGCTGAAATAGCGCTTACAAATAAACAAAACGACATAGCAGTTGACCGCTACAAAAAAGCTCAGGATATAAATAGAGAGTTAAACAATTACGAGAAAGTCGAGGAAATTGAAGATCACATAAATGAAATAACAAATCAAAATCTTGGCATAATCCCTGGGCTTTCTAGTTCTGACAAAGAAGAGGTACGCAGTTTTGAGGAGAAGTATAAGGATGAAAGCTCAATCGCGCTTCTTTACGATATAGTTGTGAAAGTCGATAGTGACTGGTCTTATACTACCAAGATACATAAAAAGATAAAAGTCCTTAAAGAGGACGCGAAGGATTCATTAGGAGAGGTTCCGATCTTCTATGAGGACGGCAGGGAGAAAATTACTGAATTGCGCGCCTGCACCATTACTCCGGATGGTAAAGAACATCTGTATTCAAAGGCGCAAGACCTTAACGTGAACGAAAACTATGCCATGTATTCAGATTCTATGGTGAAGGTTCTAACACTACCTGAAGTTAATGTTGGTTCTATTGTCGAGCATCAAGCTACAATAGTATCGAAGGGGCTGCCTATTAAAAATGCTTTCTGGTATTATTTTGATTTTAATTTCCCCGGCCCAGTTAAAAAATTTAGCTTTTCGATGACGTTTCCTAAGAATCTGGGCATCCGCTACAAAGAGTTTCAGCTTTCTTATTCTCCAAAAATTATAGAAAGTGAAAATACGATAACCTATGTATGGAATTTGAAGAACGTGGAGGGTAGGAAGGAGCGGGAAAACTATCTTCCGCCACCAGCATCTGATTCTAATGCTGTTGAGTTTTCTTCTATTAAAGATTGGGATGACATAGCTAAGTGGTTTAATGCACTTGTAGACAAAAATTCTATATTGAGCGACCCAATTAGAAATGAAGCGCTAGACGTCACAAAAAATAGTCAGGATACTAGGGGTAAGGTGAAAGATATCCTTGAATTTATTCAGCGCAACTTTAGGTATGTCTCTATGTCTTTTGGGGATAATTCGCTCGAGCCGCATTCAACTGTTGAGGTATTCCAAAATAAGTATGGTGATTGTAAGGACCTTTCCCTGCTTTGCAAGACTATGTTGCAGGCGGTTGGTATAAAAGCCTATATGACACTTTTCAATATGGAATTCTCTATAAATGATCCTCAAAATGACCTTCCAATCCCATCAGTTTTTGATCACGTAATTCTTCTAGTAGAGGATAAGAAAGACGGCGATTTCTTTATTGATCCGCTTCTGGATGGTTACGATATCGGTCAATATCCGTTAAATTATCAAGGAGCATATACTTTTGTTATTACGGACAATGGCGGTAGGTTTATGCGATTGCCGATATTTGATGAAAAGAGAGGATATACAAAATCAGAAACAAAGATAACTATGGGTCAGGATGGATCTGCTGTTGTTGAAACAGAGATGCTTTGGGATTTGGATTCATCTATAGAACAGAGGCGCAAAATCAATGCAATGAGCAAAGAGGATAAGGATAAATTCTATCAATCCCTGGGTCAATATTTGGCCTCCGGAGGAGAGGTTTTAGAATGTCACATAGAAGGATTAGATCAGAAGTACGGGAGTATCAAGGCAAGAAGCAAGATTAAGAGAAGTGGTGTTTATCAAATAACTGATGGAATGATTATTATTGATGTCGCTGGATATGGCAGAGATACTGATTTCTTAGAAAATGAACGAAAAAATCCAATCTTTTTTCCTGCGAACTCCTATGACGAAGAAATAACCACTTATGTAATACCTCCTAAATACAAAATAAGCTATTTGCCGGAGAATTTAGATTTAGACATAGGTTTTTTCAATATGAAAAGAGAATATACTAAGGGGAAGGGTGAAATAATTGTCAAAGAGACTGCGCGATATAAAAGGATGGAGCTTCCCAAAGAGGAATATTCTAAGATAAAGGATTTTTATGATCAGCTGCCAAGTAAGTCAAAACAGCGGATTTTGCTTAAGCGGTAATTTTCATCAAATTTTATGAAGAAATTAAAAGAACTTAATGGGTTTTTCTTAGGTAAGAAATTGACCATAGCTATTGATATTGATGGGACAATAGCTGATTCTTCAGGTGTTGATTTTAGGCGAGTAGCAAGTAACCCTAATGAAATTCTTAAGGCGAAGCCAATAAAGGGAGCCTTAGAGGCAGTAAAGCGCTTGCACAGAGAAGGGCATACCATTGTTTTTTATACCTGTCGGAATTTTGGAAGTAAAGCTATGACCACGAAATGGCTCAAGGAACACGGGTTTCCATTCCATCATTTGGAAATGGAAAAGTTTGTTGCGCATGTTTATATCGATGACCGAGCTATCAATGGGTGCAACTGGAAACGGATTATGAAAGAGATTAAGAATCCCGTTCTGCCGGGAAGATTAGCGCGGGCTAAGGGGAGGGTGTGAGATGATTTTCCGTAGGCTAGAAGAAGACTTCTTTGATCAATTAAAGGATAAGAATAAGTCTCTGCATTATATTCTAGATTTCGAGCGAAAACATCGGAAGTCTTTCATGGTGGAGATTAGAAGGAACTTCTTGGATCTTTACTTCTTAGGGCATACGATTGAAGTTAAAAAACGGGAGGATGGATATTATCTTATTGCTTCCAAGGAATTCAACCCCGAGAAACTACTTGTTAAGGCGCCAAAGAATATTGTTAAGTCGTACGGTAAAGGTAAGTGGCAGATTTGTTTTAACGATATAAAGAATTATGATTGGTTTGAAGATATCATGGGCGCGGCGATAGCCCAGATAGTACGCCATAAAGGAGGAAATATTTCTGAAGGTGTTAGTGAAGTCAACCATTTCATCGATAATCGGGCAATCGGTAGAAACGGTATCTTGATTATTGATAGGCAAGTTGTTTATCCTCGGAGCGGAAAGGGCAGAATAGACCTTTTAGGGCTTAAGAGGCTTTCGAGTGGAAAGTTTACTTTTGCGGTGATTGAATTAAAGAACAAAAATAATAAAGAGATAGAGGATGTCTTTACCCGCCAGCTTAGAAGATACATCGATCTCGTTTATGAAAAATACGATGATTTTGTTCAAACATATTCAGCAGTTTTGAAGCAAAAAGTCGATTTGGGGCTCCTAAAGTCAATTGATTGTGTAATGGCTCAAAAACATGAAATTTCAAAGAAAGATATCGAGGGCATTGCAATACTAGATAATTACAATATAAAAAGCGACCTAAAGGCCAATGGATTGCTTGGCAGGGCTCTCCGTGATTGGGCTAAGATGGGAAATGAATATACAACTAAACTGTTCCTAAAGACGAATGTCCTGGACAGCACCTTTTTCTTTACTCACAATGAAGCAGGTACGTTTTTAGATAGGTATAAAACATGCAACTCATAATTCATCGCGGAACGCACGAAATTGGCGGTTCATGTATAGAGTTAGAATCTAAAAATGGCCGTATCGTATTAGACATAGGCATGCCGCTTGTAGACGAGCGGGGCGAACAGTTTGATTTCAGACCTTACCGTAAGTTAAGCGGCCCTCAGTTAATAGAGAAAAATATCCTGCCAAGCGTTTCTGGCATGTACAGATTTGATGATAGCAAGAAATCTCCTGACGCTTTGCTTATCTCTCATCCGCACCTGGATCATTTCGGACTGCTTCATTTTGTAAATCCTGCCCTACCATTATACATGAGCAAAGGTTGTCACAAGCTAGTAGAGCTATCTTATTATTTTAATGAGGCTGCATTTGATTTTGAGAAAATCGAATTGGTAACTCCTTGGAAACTTTTCAACATTGCAGATTTTACTATTACACCTTATTTAGTAGACCACTCAGGTTTTGATGCTCTTGCTTTTTTGATTGAAGCAGATGGCACGCGCTTATTTTATTCGGGTGATTTCCGGGGCCACGGCCGAAAACACATAGTTTTCGATAAGATAATAAAGGAACCTCCTGAGAATATAGATTATCTTCTATTGGAGGGGTCGCATATTGAAGAAACGGATGGCGATTACGATACTGAAGAAGCGGTTGAGTTAGGTCTAGTTGAGTTGCTTAACAATAAAGAAAAGCTTTATTTTATTGCCACTTCATCTCAGAACATAGATCGGATCGTTTCCATCTATAGAGCTTGTAAGAAGACAAATCGTACTTTTGTTATTGATCCCTACACCGCGCTTATTCTTGAATCAATAAAGTCTGTTTCTTTTGCTATCCCCCAGCATGACTGGGGTAATAATATGAAAGTATTATTTACAGACAGTCGGCATACTAAGCTCCTTCAGAAAGATTCAATACTTGGTAGGTTTGAGAAATCAGAAGTTAAGTATGATGATATTATAAAAGATAAGGGGCGGTATTTAATTAAAGATACATTCGCCCTTAGAAATAAATTTGATGCAGACAAAAACCTTTCAAATACTTCTTTAATCTATTCAATGTGGAAGGGGTACTTAGAAGACGACGAAGAATTACGTGTTTTTTGGGCTAAAAATAATGTGCAGATTATCCATGTTCATACAAGTGGTCATGCTAACGTTAGAGATCTTAAGAAGTTTGCCGAAGCGCTTAATCCGGGGACAATAATTCCTATTCATACGTTTTCTCCTGATAAATTCCGGGAGCATTTCTTAGACAAAGTCAGGATTTGCTCAGACAGGGAGCGTGTTAATCTGTAGCAATTTATTATCAAATGTCCGTGGGGAGATAACGGACATGCTTCAACTATTTATTTTTCATATAGTTACGGTATTTGCGGACACGAAATAGCGGACAAAACGGACATTTTTGCATAGAGTAAAGGACTATCTAAAGGCCGAATTATATTGCTAATAGCTGTATTTTGGCTATAATAAAAATGCTGTATTTAGATAGTGGGTTACTCTGTGGGTCATGAGTGCGACCCCATTAATTACTATCTCATAGGCAATTGAGATAGCCCTTAGCCCTGATTACTTAACGTGATCAGGGCTGCTTTATTTATTGGTATTGAATTTTCGAAAAACGAAAATAAAATTACGAAAAACACTTGACAAATGTCGAAAGTTGTGGTAAATACATAATCGATGAAAAAAGAGATTAAGTACGGAGATATATTTGATGTAGGCATCGACGAGCCGGTATATACCAGCGGCGTGGTGTGCAGGCTGCTGGGAATTCCGGTCTGGGTCCTTAAGCAGCTGGATAAAGAGGAGATTGTATCACCGCCCAGAAAGAAGGGCAGATCAAGGCTTTACTCGAAAAACGAACTTAATAAGCTGAGTCATATTTGGTATATAATGCAGGAGAAGAAAGTGAAAATAACCAGTCTTAGATACGTGCTGGAGATGGAGGCAAAAGTTTATAAAGAAAAGTAAATTTTTTCCTCTTTATTGGCGCTCATCAGCGAAGAGCGCTAATAAAAAGGATAGCGTCCTGAAATTTCAAGGAGGTGATGAAAGTGTTTTGGCGCGGTAGGTATGGAAAAGATTTGTGGGCATTTCTGGGAAGAACGAAATTCAATGAAATAATCTCTTTGCTTATTTCAAAATTATAAATAAGGAGTGATGGACCGTAGCACTGATACCATAAGTTGTGAGTGTTCGTGATAACAGCATGTCCGGGGAGATAATCCGGGCATGCTGTTTGTTCTTGTAAGTGCCCATCAATCCGCTATAATACATCTATGAGTAAACCCATGCTTATCGCTAAAAACGCGCAGAACGCGGAATTCCATCTTCTTGCCCGCATGGCCAGCCGCCACGGGCTCATTGCCGGCGCGACCGGAACCGGTAAAACCATCACCCTGCAGAGGATCGCTGAATCTTTGAGCGAAAACGGCATTCCTGTTTTTCTCGCCGACGTAAAAGGGGATCTGGCAGGCATCAGCCAGAAGGGCGCCGAGCATCCCAAGATCGCGGAGCGTGTCAAAATGCTCAATCTCACCGGCCATAGTTTCCGGGAGTTTCCCGTTGCGTTCTGGGATGTTTTCGGGAAAAGCGGACATCCGGTCAGGACAACCGTCTCCGACATGGTGCCGATCTTGATGGGCCGGCTTTTCAACCTCAATGAAGTGCAGACCGGCGTTCTCACCCTGATCTTTAAGGTCGCCGACGATAACGGCTTGCTGCTTCTGGATCTGAAGGACTTGCGTTCCATGGTCCAGTATGTGGGCGATAATGCCGCGCAGTTTACGACCGAGTACGGCAACATTTCCAAAGCTTCCGTGGGAGCGATCCAGCGGGGCCTTTTGGAGCTGGAATCGCAGGGCGGAGCGCAGTTCTTCGGCGAGCCGATGCTCGACATCTTCGATCTGATCCAGACCCATTCAGACGGACGGGGTATCATCAACATCCTGGCAGCGGATCAACTGGTTACCAGGCCAAAGGTCTACGCGACGTTCCTGCTGTGGCTTTTGTCAGAACTTTTCGAGCGCCTGCCGGAAGCGGGCGATCTGGATAAACCCAAGCTGGTCTTTTTCTTTGACGAGGCGCATCTGCTTTTCGAAGACGCCCCGGAGGCGCTTCTGGATAAGATTGAACAGGTGGTGAGGCTGATCCGTTCCAAAGGCGTCGGCGTTTATTTTGTGACCCAGAACCCGAAAGACGTGCCGGATAAGGTGCTGGCCCAGCTGGGCAACCGGGTGCAGCACGCCTTGCGCGCGTTTACCCCGCAGGAACAGAAAGCCGTTAAGATCATGTCCCAGACGTTCCGTGCGAATCCCGGCCTGATGATAGAAAAAGTGATCACCGAACTTGGCGTGGGTGAGGCGCTCGTGTCGTTCCTGGATGAGAACGGGACCCCGGCGATCGTCGAGCGCGCCTTTGTGTGCCCGCCGCAGAGCCGCGTGGGCGCTATCACGGCCGATGAACGCCGGCGGATCATTCAGAACTCGATCCACTTCGGCAATTACGAGAATATGGTGGACCGGGAATCCGCGTTCGAAGTGCTTAAAAAGCGCACCGAACAGAGAGCATCCTCTGCGCAGAAGCCGGTGCCGCAGCAAGAGGAATATCCGCAGCCGCGGCGACGCGGCCCGGGCAGGCCCCGCGATACCATGGGGCAGGTGCTGGTGAAAAGCACGTTGCGCACGATCGGAAGCACGCTCGGCCGTCAGATCATCCGCGGGGTGCTGGGTTCGATCCTCGGCAAGACGAAATGAATTGCGCAGAGTCAGTGCTGAATGCTTTTAAAGACAGGTTCCCTGTGAACAAAGAAACTGCGGATCGGTTCGCAGGATACGGTTCAGGCAGGGCGCCCGAAGGGCATTGCGGCGCCTTCTACGCGGCAAAGGCCATCCTGGAAAAGCATTGTCCGGAGAAGCTTGCGCATTTTGAGAAGACGTTCAGTTCCCTCGCCGGTTCCACAAAATGCAAAGAGGTCCGGAATATCCGCCGGTTATCCTGCGCGGAATGTGTTGAAAAAGCGGCAGAGTATCTTGAGAACATAAGATGAAAAAAAATCTTGTCTGCGCGTTGGCGTGTTTGTCTGCGGTTATACCGCCGGCCTCCTGGGCAAACGAGCTTATAGACCCTGGTTCATACATGGGCGCAGGCGCCATGGTGATCGAAAGCCCCTATAAAGGCGTTGATGACGATGTGTATCCCGTTCCCGTGTTGATATTCGAGTCGAACCGCTTTTTTGTGGACAGCACGGTCTTTGGGTTTTATTTAAGCGAAAACGCAGAACCTCTCCGGTGGGCTGTCATCGGGTCTTTGCGGCCCCAGGGTTATGAAGGGGACGACAGCGTTGACCTGAACGGCATGGAGGACAGGGGCTGGGCGTTTGACAGCGGGGTGAGGATGAGCTGGAAGAATAAGCTCGTGGACCTGGCAGTCGAGGCAGTGGCTGACGTATCAGGCACCTATGAAGGCCAGGAGCTCCGTCTGGGCGTTTCCAAAAGGCTCTTTGAGGGTTTTTTGACCCCGAAAGCCGCTGTAAGATGGCAGAGCCGCGACCTGACGGATTATTATTACGGCGTAAGGCAGAATGAATCCAGGGCAGGACGAACCGCGTATACGGGCCATAGCGGCCTCGAATACATGGCTGGGATAACGGCCGGCCTGCCGCTTGGCGGTAAATGGGCGTTGTTCGCAGATGCCGAATGCACGTTCCTGAGCGACGAAGCTGCTGATTCTCCGATCACCGGCGATGATTCGCTTATGCGGTATGTGGCAGGGGTCGTATACCGGTTCTAGCGGCGTCGAATATAAAAGGAGGGGCCATGAAGGATACGGCTACAGGTCTTTTGATCGGCGGTATTATTTTTTGCTGCATATTCGGCGCAAGCCTTCTGGCGGACATGGGTTCATTGAATAAAGGGGACAGGAATATATGGTGGACGCATAAGGATATGATGCTCTCTCTTCCCGCAGTGAAAGACAAAGTCGAGATATACATAAGCGGTAAGCCGCTTGCCGGCCTTGTCGACCGGGGATCACTGGTCGCGCGGACCAGCGCCGGGGACCAGTATAAGGTCGCAAGCAGGGACATCGGCATCCGCCTCAATAATTGGGATAGGCAAAGAGTTTCCCTGCTGAAAAAGGCCCTGGTCAGCGCATTCGGCTTTGGGGCGGGGATCGCCCTGCTTGTCGCCGGGCTTTACATGAAATTTTCCGTCAAACAAGGAAGCCATGGTTAAAACGAAGATCGTCTGCACGCTCGGGCCCGCGTCATCGAGCGAGACGGTCCTGCGAAAAATGATGCTCGCGGGCATGGATGTCGCTCGACTGAATTTTTCTCACGGCAAACAGCAGGATCAGGCGCTCAGGATCGAACGTATCCGCAGCCTGAACGCGAAATACGGCAGGCGTATACGGATCCTCGGGGACCTTCAGGGCCATCGCATCCGTATCGGTAGCCTGGTTGACGGCAAACCGGTGGTGCTTAAGAAACGCGCGGTCGTATGGCTGACGCGCAAGCCGGTCGACGGCACTGCCCGCGAGATCCCGTTTGATTACCCCGGCCCTTTGCGCGATATACCCCTGGGGCAGCACATATTCATCGATGACGGAACTATCGCGCTGCAGGTCATCGGCCGCGGGCGGGGTGCGCTCAAGGCCAAAGTGATCGTTGAAGGCCTGCTGAAGGAGCATAAAGGCGTCAATATCCCCGGTGCGCGGCTTCGGTTCAATGGCATGAGCGAAAAGGATTTGGGGGACATCAGGTTTTGCGAAGAACACAAGGTCGATTATATCGCGCAGTCTTTTGTGCGCACGAAAAAGGATATCCTGGAAGTCAAAAAAGCGCTGTCCTCCGGCACGCAATGCCGCGTTATCGCCAAGATCGAGGACCGGGAGGGTATCCGTAATATCGAGAGCATCATCGGCGCCTCCGACGGCATCATGATCGCGCGCGGGGATATGGGTGTTTCTCTCCCCATTTACGAGATACCGGTCGTGCAGAAACAGATCATCGCCAGGTGTAACCGTGCAGGCAAACCCGTCATTACCGCGACGCAGATGCTCGAGAGCATGACCGAGAATCCCAGGCCGACCCGCGCGGAGGTGACGGACGTGGCCAACGCCATACTCGACGGCACTGATTTTGTCATGCTGTCGGCTGAATCAGCCGCTGGCAAATATCCCGTCGAGGCCGTAACGATGATGAACAGCATCATCAGGTTCACGGAAAAGTTTAAAAGCGGATAACGCAGTTATTGCTTGTGGAAAAATCGAAGCGTGATATAATATTGATGTCAGTATTAAAGATTAGAACATCTTAGGCCGCGCAGGGAAGACGACTAACCTTTGTGCGGCTTCTTTTCTTGAGAGGAGCGACCGAAGGGAGCGTGATGGGCAGAGACAATTATTCATTTCAGAAACGGCAACGGGAACTTGCGCAGAAAAAGAAACGCGAAGAGAAATTGCAGAGAAAACTGGATAGGAAGAAGCCTCAAGGTGAGGCGGAAGCGGCAGTTGAGCAGAATACCGGAGAACAGCCGGTACAATCGTAAGGGGAGCAGGAATGGGATATCAAGGCGGGGGTTCATACGGAGGAGCACCGAAGGAAATGCATAAAGCGGTTTGCGCCGAGTGCAAAAAAGAATGCGAAGTCCCTTTTAAACCGCGCGAAGACCGCCCGGTCTATTGCAAGGATTGCTTCAACAAGCGCCGCAACGAAGGACGTTAAGACGCGATTTAGTTTGACACCAGTCCCCAGTGGAGATGATCCGCCGGGGACTTCTGTTTATGGATAGAAAACGGCTTTGCAAAAGGATCCTCGCCAGAATTTCCGCCGAAGCCCGCCCGTGAAAAGTTGCCGGCAAAGCCTAGTGGTGCTATAATGATGCCCGGATCAAACCGGGAGGCACGGTCATGCGTATTTTACTGGTCGAAGACGAGTTGAGGATCGCCAGCTTCATCCAGCGCGGCCTGAAGGAAGAGGATTACGTGGTCGACGTCGCCCACGACGGGGAAAAAGGCCTGTATCTGGCAGAGATCAACCCATACGACCTCATCATCCTCGATATCATCCTGCCCGTGAAGGACGGGGTCAGCGTATGCAGGGAACTGCGGCGCAAGAAGATCAATGCCCCCATCCTCATGCTCACCTCCAAGGACGGCGTCAGAGATAAAGTTCTCGGGTTGAATTCCGGCGCTGACGATTACCTGGCCAAACCGTTCGATTTCGAGGAATTGCTTGCCCGGATCGCCGCGTTATTGCGCAGGAACAAGATCGATAAGACGGGCTTGCTCAAGGTCGCCGACCTGGAACTGGACCGGACCAGGCATAAAGTCGCGCGCGCCGGCAAAGACATTGTGTTGACAAGCAAGGAGTTCGCACTCCTGGAGTATCTCATGGACAACGCCGGGCATGCGGTCACCAGGACCATGATCTCCGAGCATGTGTGGCATGAGGATTTCGACAATTTTACCAATGTCATCGACGTATACATGAGCTTTCTCCGTTCGAAGATCGACAAAGGCCATAAAAAACAGCTCATCCATACCATACACGGCAAGGGGTATATAGTAAAGGAAGCGTGATGCGTATCAGAACGTTCGAGTTCAAGATCAGTGTTTTATACGCGGCGGTCCTCGGAACAGGGCTTTCAATATATATCGGTATCCTTTTTATCCTTCCGCCTGATGTATTGCAGCGATATGCGCTTGCGTTCGTGCTGTTTCCGATCCCCCTGACCTTGGTGTTCGGATCCTTCGTCGGCAGAATGGTCACTGCCGGGATCATGCGGCCCGTGAAGGAGATGACCGACATCGCCAACAGCATTACCCATGAGGATCTTAGCCTCCGGGTCAAGATCGACAAGGCAGACGCGGAGCTGCGGTCCCTGATCGAAGCCTTCAATGACATGGTGTCGCGGCTCGAAGAGGCCTTTGCTTATATCACCGATTCGAGCTCATATATCGCGCACGAGCTCAAAACCCCGATCGCGATCATCCGCGGAGAATCGGAGTTCGCCTTGAAAAAAGAGCGCGGGCCCGATGAATACCGGCGCGTGATCAGCGTCAGCCTCGACGAGACCAAGCGGATGCTCAAGATCATCGAGGACCTGCTCTTATTGACGAAGATGAATTATCAGCCCGACGTGCTTACCTTCGAACGGATCGATCTGACAGCCTTTGTCACGATCCTCTTTGAGCAGGCAAAGATCCTGGCCGCAAAGAAGAATATAACGGTTGCGATGGATATCCCGGACAGGACCGCGATCGTGAACGGAGATGAATTGCATCTGCGCCGCCTTTTGCTCAATCTTATCGATAACGCGGTAAAGTTCACGCCCGAGGCCGGCAGTATCCGCATTGGCCTGGCGTATGATGGCGACCGGGCAGACATCTCCATATCGGATTCCGGCATCGGCATCTCGAAGGAAAATCTCCCCAAGCTGTTTGACAAATTTTTCCGCATCGACGGACAGGCCAAAGACACATCGCCGAGCAGCGGCCTGGGTTTGAGCATCGCGCAATCGATCGCTGAATTGCACCAGGGCCGGATTTCCGTTGCCAGCGAGCCCGGCAAAGGCTCTGTTTTCACCGTATCTCTCCCCATACTCTAAACACTTCCTCCGGTTATTCCCCGTTACAGCCATTAAAAAATTTAATGATTATTTAACGATTCTTTAAGCTCCCGTGTGGTATAGTCAACGCGGATAGAGGGACAAGGTGAACTTGGGGTGGCTGTGGAGCGTACCATAGCGTCAGAAATGAAGCATATGCTCTGCAGCCGCCTCAACTTATACGGGAGCCAGACATGACAAGGATCCTCATTGTCGAAGATGAGAACAAGGTACGAAGCATTTATCATGCGATGCTCAAGAACGAGGGTTTCGATGTCCTCGAGGCGCCGAACGCCATGGAGGCCTCGGTTATGCTGAATCGTGAGCCGGTCGATATCATGCTGCTCGACATCAAAATGCCGCAGGTCTTCGGCAGCGTTTTCTATGATATGATGCAGAATTTCCACAAGCATGTCCAGGTAATCGTCGCAAGCGTGTATCCCGTTGATGAGCAGAAAAAAATGATCAAGGGCGCAGCCGATTATTATGATAAATCGCAGGGGGTCGATCTGCTGCTTGAAAAGATAAAGAAGGTGGAGAAGATCATCAAGGGCAAGATTTCGATCCTGGTGGTGGACGATGAGCCGAAGATCAGGCAGATATACAGGTATTATCTGCAGGAGCATGGCTATCGGGTCCTGGAGGCATCCGACGGGAACGCGGGGATCGAGATTTTGCGCAAGAATGGCGATATCGCCCTGGTTATCCTCGACCTGGCCATGCCCAGGCAGAGCGGGTTTGAGATACATGACAGTATGAAAAGAGAGTTTCCGGGCGTTAAGATCCTGGTCGCAAGTGTTTTTCCTGAAAGGGACCAGAAATTTTTCCTCCCGGGCGCAGACGACCATTATGACAAATCCGAAGACGCCGCAGGGCTGATGAAAAAAATAGAACAATTGATAAGCGCGGATTCTCCCGCCTGAAAGGCCAGAGGAGTTTATGATGAAAAATCAGCAGATCTATATAACACAGGCGGATTTCAACCGTCTGCGGCGTATCATCGCGAACATGGCATTGGCGCACGATGTGGACAGGCGCTCGCTGGACGAGCTGGAGCACAGTTACGGCTCGCGCGACGCGCTCGGACTGATCAAAGAGGTCCGCAAATTGAAAAATTCAAAAAACGACGCCGAATGGCAGCGGTTCGAAGAGCTTGCATCGGAGCTTGACCGGGCGGTCATCGTCGAGACCGAGAAAATACCAGCCGATGTGGTCACCATGAACTCGAGGGTCTGCCTGAAAGACATTGATTCGGGCAAAGAGCACGAGTATCAGATCGTTTACCCGGAAGACGCGGATTTCGAAAAGAACAGAATCTCGGTGCTGGCCCCTATCGGCACGGCGATCCTGGGGTATAAAGTCGGGGATGTGATCGAATGGGCCGTTCCTGCCGGCGTCCGCAGGTTCAAGATCAGAAAGATCCTGTTTCAGCCCGAAGCGGCGAAAGAATACCATCTGAAATAACAGAGGAGGAGCCATGGCGATCAACGTTTACGTCAGTTATGATAAAGCGGACCAGAAACATCACGACGCGTATGCGGCCCTTAAGAAAATGTCCAGGCAAATCCTCGATACGCATGATCGCGGAATAAAGATGCCTTCTGCGGACAACGCTGAGCAGACGGTTCTCTGTCCGTTCAATGATTGTCAGTCTAAGGGCATCAGGGATGAAATTCTCAAGAAATTCGAGCAGTGCTATAAACTCGTAGTTCTCGTAGGCAATGACACATTCAAGGACCGCTGGGTCGAGTGGGAAGTCAACAATTTCTTCAGATTAAAAGACGCCCTGTGGCCGGGAAAAGCGTGGGTGAGGATCCGCGCAATGACGCTGGAGGGTTGCGACCATGCGGCCACGCCTGCGGCGCTCGAATGCAGGTCCACGAAACGCCTCACCTGGGATCCTGATGCTCTTGAGTATTGGCTTGAGGAAGAAACCGGCGGTTAATATCCTTTTGTGCTCTGCATGAAGATGCGGTATAATACACCACATGAGCGACTGGGTGAAAAATTGTCTTCTTGCTGCAGCGCTGGTGTTGTGCATTTGCCTGACACCGGCGTATTCAGAAGAACTGGATTGGGAATTAGGCACTGAAATATCCCATATCACATACAAAGAACCGGGGTTTATGAAGCAGAAAGGCATGATGTACGGCCTGACCGGCGCCTATGCTTTTCATGAAGAGCCGTTCATGCTCAAATCCGAGGGCAGGATAAGCTGGGGGCAGGTTGATTACTCGGGTTCAGGCACCATGGAAAACGTGGACGATGTTATTTTCGAGCTGAGAGGATTGGGCGGATACGACCTGCGCGCGTTTCATTCGCTTGTCATCACGCCCTACACAGGCCTGGGATACCGCTATTTATACGATGACAGCTCTGGCAGGACCACTTCGACAGGCGCGTGGGGGTATGAACGGGAGTCGAATTATTTTTACAGCCCCATCGGCATAGAGACCTTCGCTGACCTGGGGAATAACTGGTCTCTGGCAGCGACAATCGAATACGATCTGTTCTGGCGCGGATTGCAGAGAAGCCATTTCGGCGCCGCGATCCTGGAAAACGACCAGGATGAGGGGTATGGCGTGAGAGGTTCGGTGAAGTTCCGCAAGAACGGAAAGGATCTGGATCTTGTCATAGAACCTTTTATCAGGTATTGGGACATCGAAGATTCTGATATAGCGCCTGTTACCTGGTCAGGATATGTCGTCGGATACGGATACGAGCCGGCCAACCATTCCACGGAATTCGGCTGTAAGATCGCGTTGAATTTCTGATAAAAGGGAACTTTTTCCTCCCGGGCGTTGTCTAAGATCGTAGAAACGCCAAAAAGGAGGAAGAGTATGTGGAAACGCATCCTGCAGCACAAAGGTCTGATCACAACAGCCATGATTGCGGCTCTCCTGGCTGCGTCTTCGGCTGACGCGCTTGCAAAAAGCAATCACAGCCGTCCCGGACATGGCCCGAGCCACGGCGGAAAGCCGCAGTATTATTATCGCTGGGGCAGATGGCATGACAGCGGCGCGTTCTGGGGTTTGTTCGGCGCAACGCTTGCCGCAGGCGCGATTGTAGCGTCCCTGCCGCCGCGCCACGAGACCGTATATGTGCGGGAAGTGCCGTATTACCGTTGTGACGGCATATACTACAGGCCGTGCAGCAGAGGATATGTGGTAGTGCCGGAACCCGCGCCGGTAACCGTAGTTACTCCTGCGCCAATGACTGTAGTTCCTGCGCCATCCGCTGAAACCGTGGTGGTCAATATTCCGAACTCAGGCGGCGGCTACACCGCCGTTACCCTGACCAGGCACAGGACCGGCTATCTCGGCCCGCAGGGCGAATATTACGAAGGCCATCCGACAGTCGAACAGTTGCGGGCATTGTACGGCAGGTAAGAATTACACGTTGCCTATGTATGAGCACATAAAACAACCTGTTTTACCGCTGCATAAGTTCTACAGGCGCATGCTGCGAAGCATCGCTGTTTCAATCCTCCTGCTCATCGCCATGATCGCTATCGGCACCATCGGATTCCATGCTGTTGAAAAGTACTCAGTGCTTGATTCTGCTTTGAACAGCATTATGATAATGACCGGGGTCGGCACTGTCGGCGCCATCAACACCACCGCAGGCAAGGTTTTTACCGGCATCTATTCCATTTTAAGCACCCTCGTATTTTTCACCGTCCTGGCCATTATTTTTACCCCGCTTCTGCACCGCCTCCTGCACAAGCTGCATCTCGACGTAGACCGCAAGGAATAATCGAAAGCCTGTCTCTATCCGGCAATAAGCCGGTGAGATCTTATCCTTTCATGCGTCTATTGGTATGAAAGGAGGCAGGCCATGGAAAATGAAGATATTGACAATCTTGAAAAAAGTAATACAATAGTATATACTTTAGCATGGAATCCAGTTAAAAGTGATAGGCTAAAACGCATACGCGGTGTATCATTCGAAGATTTGATCATCGATGGCATCATGATTGATGTGATAGATAATCCCGCAAGGCAGGGACAACACATGCTTGTATTTGAATATAAGAAATATATATGGATTACACCGTGCGTCATTGAAAATGGAATCTTTTTCTGAGAACTCTTTATCCAAGCCGTAAATATCGTAAAATTTTCAAAAAAGGAGCCTCGCGTGAGAAAATATAAGCTGACAAAAGAGGAACAGTGGATAGAAGATCATATGAAAGAATTTGTGCCGGTGAGCAGGGAAGAGTTTGCGGCGATCAAAAAAACCATTGAGCTTAAAAAGCGGGATGCGGTGCTGAACATCCGCGTCAACAGCTTGGATCTAGCACTTCTGAAGCAAAAGGCTCAGAAGATAGGCGTCAAGTACCAGTCGTTTATTTCAGAATTGCTCCACAGGGCCGCGGAAGCATAAGAGCCATTTTTCCCTTGAAAAATCGCAAAAATGTGCTATATTTAACTAAATTCTCCTAAGAAACGGTTGTTCTGAATCACATATCGGATACGCAATGCCACTCCGTATGCTAGAAGAGATACGGAGTTTTCTTTTTACCTGTAAAATATGCAATCTACTACTGCCAGCAAACTTACGATCATCGTCCCTGCCTACAACGAAGGCAAGACCATCGAAGAGACGATCTTGAGCCTCCAGCGTCAGACTGTGCTGCCGGAGAAGATCATCGTCATCGATGATTGCTCAACGGACGATACTTCGCAAAGGGCTCAGCGCCTCGGAGTTACGGTCGTAAAACCCCCCAAGAACACCGGCTCAAAAGCAGGCGCCCAGAACTACGCCCTGACGCTTGTAGAAACTGAATTCGTCATGGCAGTGGATGCTGACACGACGCTCGCTCCTGACGCGGTTGAGAAACTGCTCGCTGCCATCCGCGAAGAAGGGATCGCTGCTGCCTGCGGATACGTCATCCCCCGCCATGTCAAGACCATGTGGGAGCGGGGCAGGTATATCGAATACCTTTTTGCATTCTCTTTTTATAAGGAAATACAGGATTATTACGAAAAGCCGCTGATCTCTTCAGGATGTTTCTCTGTATACCGCGCGGAGATCCTCAAAAAGCACAACGGCTGGTCCACGCGCACGCTTGCAGAGGACATGGATATAACCTGGAGCTTTTACCGCCAGGGTTACCGCGTGCGGTTCGTGCCCGAGGCGTGCTGCTTCCCGGTGGAGCCGCATAATTACAAATTCATGAGCAAACAGCTCAAGCGCTGGTCTCACGGTTTCATGCAGAACGTGCGGCTGCACTGGCGCCATGTCATGCACATCGGTTACCTGCGCATGCTCGTGGCTGTGGCATTGTGGGATGCGACCATAGCGTCAGTGGCGTATCTGTTCCTGCTGCCGCTGTTGGTTATCATATTTCGCAATCCTTTCTTCCTGCTCGGGTATGTCATCGACGCCCCGGCAGTGCTCGTGCCGGTCCTTTTGACCGCCAGGCACAAGAAAAATGTCGGCCGCGTCATCGGAAGCCTGCCGGCGTTTTTCGTATTGCGCACCGTTAACAGCGTATTCATGCTCGAAGCATTCTGGACAGAGCTTATATTGAAAAAAAGATTCACAACATATGAAAAGGGGCATTAACTTATGACTGCGGGCGTGCCGGGAAGCGGAATAGGCGGAAGTTTTTATCTTTTGAGCGCATTGATGATGCCGGTGCATGAGTCTGTGGCGCTCGTGCGCGGAACAAGCAGCAGGCACAGCAGGCAGGCGGTCGTGCGACAGGTCGTCAATGCCGGCGGCGTCCTGGGCGGCGTGTGGCTCACCGGCTGGTTCATCGCCCGGTCCATCGCGACCGTCTCGGCATCGCTATCGGTCAGCCCTGCGCATCAACATGCCATGAACGTGCTTAGCTGGGCCAATGTCGTTTACGGCATGGTCACGCTCCTCGGCGTCTTTCTGTTCGTGCAGGTGTTGAGCGCGGTGATGCGGAGGAAGTAGACGGGATTCGGCTGCGGAGTGCTTATCATAAATAATCTTGTCCCACGGTTGCTTTTCTGTTATAATACCTGCCATATCGTCACTTACACCCCTCATTAAAGGAGCCAGTTGATGCCGCAAGCCAAGGAGAATCCGACCCACCACGTCACTGCGCAAAAAGACCGCGTTTCTCTTTTCCACAAGATCATGTACAGCTTCGGCGGGTTCGCCAACACCGCCCAATCCGCGTTTATCGGCCAGATGGTCATAGTCCTGAACCTCGGATTAGGCGTCAACCCTGCGTTAGTGGGGTTGGTCGGCGCTATTCCCAGGCTCGTTGACGCGATCTCGGACCCCATCACCGGCTATTTCTCCGATAACCTGCGGACCCGGTGGGGCCGCCGCAAACCGCTTATCATCTTCGGCGCCATTACCGGCGGTATTTCTTACATCCTGATGTTCCAGCTTTTTAAGGGGCATACCGAGCTTTATTATTTCTGGTATTTTCTTATCTTCCAGATCATATATTTCATCTGTTTCACCTGTTTTTCGATCCCCTGGATCGCGCTCGGTTATGAAATGACGCCTGATTACCATGAACGGACGCGGCTGCAGGCAGCGAGCAATATCGCAGGCCAATTGCCCTGGCTCATCGCTCCGTGGTGCTGGGCTATCATGCATAACCAGAAGTGGTTCCCGGACATCGTGGTGGGCGGACGGGTCCTGGCGGTTATCATCGGCGCAATTATTGTCGCGTGCGGGATCCTTCCTGGTATTTTTAACAAGGAATTCTTCCACACCCTGCCCAAGCCAGACGTGCAGGGCGCCTGGAACGTGACCAGGAACTTTTTCAAAGGCGCTCTGATCACGCTCAAATGCAAGCCGTTCGTCAAGCTGTGCGTTGCGACCTTGCTTATTTTCGGCGGATTCATGTGCGCGTCCGCGTTCACGCTCTACGTGGTATTCTTCTACGTGTTCAAGAACGCGCCGGTGCTCGATCAGGCGTATTCAAACGGCGGCCGGCTGCTTGGCTTCTACGGGACGTTCAGCGCTATCTGCACCCTGGGCGTCATTTCCATTACCGCATGGCTGTCCCGCAAGATCGGCAAACGCAACACGTTCTTTGTGACGATCCCGCTGTCGATCCTCGGCTACGCTTTAAAGTGGATCGGGTATAATCCCGATCATCCGTATCTGCTGTTCATTGCCGCGCCGTTCATCACATTCGGCCTGGGGTCTTTATTCACGCTCATGAGCTCGATGGTGGCGGATGTATGCGATATGGATGAGCTACAGACATCCACCCGGCGCGAAGGCATGTTCAGCGCCGTATACTGGTGGATGGTCAAACTGGGCGTCGCGCTCGCGTCGCTTGTTTCAGGGGTTCTCCTTAATTCGACAGGTTTCCGCCAGGAGCTTGGCCTCGGGCAGTCGACCGAAGCTTTGCTGTGGATGAGGATCTACGATATCGGCATCCCCATTATCACATCGTTGCTCGCGTTACTGGTCATCTGGAGATTCGAGATCTCGGAGAACAAGGCGTATGACGTGCGCGCGCAGATCGAGCGCCGCAGGGAAGAAAGACGCAAAGACGACGAGCGGCGGGCTGAAGAGCGGCGCCAGGAAGAGCGGCGCAGGGAAGAACGTCGCGGGAACGAAAAATAATACGATAACCACAGATCCCCGGCGGAGATGATCCGCCGGGGATTTTTTATATCAGGCGGGGATCGGCAACGATATGAACGAAACGCTTAGATCAATCAAAGAACGCCGGAGTGTCAGGATGTTCCAGGATACGCCGGTGAGCGAAGAACATCTCAAGACCATTCTTCAGGCGGCAAACCAGGCGCCTTCAGCCCACAATCAGCAGTCCTGGCGGTTTATCGTGCTCAAGGGGGAGAAGAAGGCGGAGTTGGTCGAGCTTATATCCACAAAGGCAGGCGATTTTCCAAAACCCGCTTCCGTGCTTTTGCGCATGGCATCGCGAAGTATCGCTTCGAGCCCGGTCGTTATCGCGGTTGCCAACAGCGGCGAACTCATTACCAGAGGAACTGAATTATTCAAAGTCGATAAGTCAACCGGCCATGACTTTTTCAGGATCATGGAGATACAAAGCTCCGCCGCAGCGGTCCAGAACCTCCTGCTTGCAGCTACTTCCCTCGGCCTTGCCACGGTCTGGCTCGGAGTGCTTGTGCTTATCAAGCACGATGTGCTTGAATTCCTCGGCGAGCCTGACGGCGAGTTCATGGCGGTCATCCCGGTCGGCTATCCTAGCCAGAAACCCGCAGGTCCGAGCAAACAGCCCCTCGATATGGTTGTGCGCTACCTTTGATATTCATTTCATCTCTCGCATTCAGTTGATAGAGCAGGGATGCTTGCCGGATCAAGTAACATGGCGTATAATCAGGTATGGTCAAAACCAAGATAATCTGCACCCTGGGCCCCGCATCGTCGAGCGAGCGCGTGTTGAGAAAGATGATGCTCGCGGGTATGGATGCGGCCCGGCTTAATTTTTCCCACGGCACAGCGCAGGAACTGCTTCAACGAATACGCCTGATCCGCCTTTTGAACGCCAGATACCGCAGGCGCATCAGGCTGCTGGGCGATCTTCAGGGCCATCGCATACGCATCGGCGATCTCGCTGCGCCAGTCGAGCTGAAAAAACGCCGTATCGTATGGCTCACCCGCCGGGATGTCAAAGGATCTCAGGAAATCATACCGTTCGATTATCAAGGCCCCTTGCGCAGCATCAAGGCAGGATGCCAGATATTCATCGATGACGGGAATATTGTCCTGGAAGTGGCAGCGCGGGGCAGGGACCGGCTTAAGGCCAGAGTGGTCGTGGGCGGTTTGCTCAAGGCGCATAAGGGCGTGAATATCCCTGATGCGCGGCTTGAATTCGGCAGCATGAGCAGCAAAGACGTCCGGGACATATCCTTGTGCCAGGAGCAGGGGGTGGATTATATCGCCCAGTCGTTTGTGCGCACGAAGCATGATATCCTCGAGGTGAGACGTTTGCTCAAGCCGGATTCCAAGTGTAAGATCATCGCCAAGATAGAGAACAGGGAAGGCATCAGGAATATTGACGAGATCATTCAGGCGTCAGACGGCATCATGATCGCGCGCGGTGATATGGGCGTATCCCTGCCGGTCTACGAGATCCCCGTGATCCAGAAGATCATCATCAGAAAATGCAACCGGGCGGCGAAACCTGTCATTACCGCCACGCAGATGCTTGAGAGCATGACCGAGAGCCTCAGGCCCACGCGAGCAGAGGTCACGGATGTGGCCAACGCCATCATGGATGGGACTGATTTTGTCATGCTGTCGGCAGAGTCGGCGGTGGGGCAATATCCTGTCGAGACCGTTGCCATGATGAATAATATAATAAAATTCACCGAAGCATATTTGAAAACGAAAACTGCTCAAAATCCGATTGTTCCGGCGTTTTGATGATGTTATAATGAGCATGCGAATGACAAGTCGACAGGATTATCAATCATGCCTGCCTATACGAAGTATATAAGATCCGCAAAGAAGCTCGGCGCCAAAGAAGCGAAGATCATCCCGGTCAGGTCCATTGTGGTCGCTGAATGGGTGCGATTGAGATGCCAGTTCGGCTGCGACGGATATGGCCAAAGTCTGACATGCCCGCCGAATTCCCCGAAGCCCGAAGAGACGCGGCGCGCTTTGAGTTTTTACAAAAAAGCGATCCTCGTGCACGGCGACGAATATACGGACATCCACGGCCTTATTCCAAAATTAGAGCGGGAGATATTCCTGGACGGGTATTACAAGGCCTTTGGCATGGGAGCTGGGCCGTGCCAGTTGTGCAGTTCGTGTTCTGAATTCTGCAGGCATACTGAAAAGACCAGGCCGGCGATGGAGGCGTGCGGCATCGATGTGTATGCGACTGCCCGCGCCAACGGCTATCCCATCAGAGTGCTCAAAGATACGAATTGCAAGGGTAATTATTACGGGGTGGTTTTGATCGAGTGAGGCGATGCGTATGAAGAAAATAGCGTGTATTCTTTTGATGGGGCTGTGTGTGTTCGCGCCAAACGCGTTTTGTCACGCGGCAGAGCAGGCAGCGCTTGTTCGGCTTCCTGCGCCGAAGACCGAGGGAGGCATGCCGCTCATGCAGGCATTGAAACAGCGAAAGAGCGGGCGGGATTACAGCGCGAAAGAAATATCTTTGCAGACGCTTTCCGATATGCTCTGGGCAGGGTTCGGGATCACCCGGCCTGACGGGCGCCGCACAGCGCCGTCTGCGGCGAATGTGCAGGAGATCGATATTTATATCGCCAAGGCGGACGGGCTCTGGCGGTATAACGCGCAGGACAATGCCCTGGAGCTGATTTCCGGCGACGATATCCGCGGTCTTACCGGGATGCAGGATTTTGTCAGGACCGCGCCCGTGAACCTGATCTACGTCGCCGATTATTCTAAAAAAGGAAGGTTCGGCACCCAGAAGGAGTCCTGGGCCGCGATGGATACGGGCTTTATCGCTGAAAACGTCTATTTGTTCTGCACGTCTGAAGGCCTTTCAACGGTAGTGAGGGGATTGTTCGAGCCTGGCCCGTTGATCAAGGCGATGAAACTCACCCCTGATCAAAAAATCATCCTGATGCAGTCAGTCGGATACCCCAAATAGCCGCGATGCCATGCGTGTGATCACCGAAGAGATCGGTTTGAAGACCGCAGGAGCCGGTGACCTGATCGATATCACCGCTTCCGTGAAGAATAAGCTGGATGCCTCGGGGCTGCGTGAAGGCAATGTGACTGTTTTTGTCGTCGGCTCGACCGCGGCAATAACGTCTTTCGAATACGAACCGGGGCTTATCAAGGATATGACTGCTTTGTATGAGAAGCTCGCGCCTCAAGGGAAACCATACGCGCATGACGAGACCTGGGGCGACGCCAACGGCTTCAGCCACGTGCGCGCTGCTTTGCAGGGGCCGTCGCTGGTCGTGCCGTTTCGCGACGGGGAATTGATGCTGGGCACCTGGCAGCAGATCGTGCTGGCTGAATTCGACCACAGGCCGCGGCAGCGGAAAGTCATCCTTCAGTTCATCGGAGAATGATGCATGGATCGGATTATTGCCGATATACGCGCTGAATTGAAGAAAAAAGCCGATGCCAAGATCCGCGAGGGCGTGAAGCGGTATTTCAAAGAGCCGGTCAAATGCTACGGCATGAAGACTGCGGCGGTGACCGCGATCGCAAAAGATAAGTTCAAAACGGTCAAGGCCCGGGGCAAGGCGCAGGTCTTCGGCCTGTGCGATACCCTGTGGCAGTCCGGGTATATGGAAGAAGGGTATATCGCCTGCGTGTGGGCGTATAACCTGCGAAAAGATTTTGAGCCGGCTGACATCAGGTTGTTCGAGCGCTGGGTCAATGCGTATGTGAGCAATTGGGCAAGCTGCGATACGCTTTGCAATCACACCGTTGGCGCTTTCATCGAGATGTATCCGGCGCACATCGCTGCGCTCAAACAATGGGCAAGATCAAAGAACCTCTGGATGCGCAGGGCCGCTGCGGTAACGCTGATCCTGCCTGCGCGCCATGGGAAATTCCTCAAAGATATTTTTGATATGGCGGACATCCTGCTGACGGACAAAGAGGACCTGGTGCAGAAGGGCTATGGCTGGCTGCTTAAGGCAGCGAGCGAATCGCACCGGAACGAGGTCTTCGATTATGTCATGGAACATAGATCCCGCATGCCCCGGACCGCGCTGCGTTACGCCATCGAAAAAATGCCCCCCGCGCTGAAAGCAAAAGCGATGCGCGCTGCTTGACAAAACGTTTTTTTTTGTTAATATAAATAGAAGTTATTTCTATTTGGAGGAGGCGGCGTGGAGCGGTATTGCAACAAATTGAAGGCAGGCGGCCTCAAACTCACCCCCCGCAGGCTGGCGATCATCGGGCTTTTCGTCGATCATAACACGCATTTTACCGCTGAAGATATCTGGAGCAGGCTGCAGAAGCGATTCAGCCGCTGCGGCCTGCCGGGCGTTTACCGGAATCTCGAGAGCCTGGTCGAGTGCGGGATTCTCACGAGGATCCAGCAGTTCGACCGGAAAAAGCATTACGGGTTATGCGCCGGCAGCCATCATCACCATCATATCACCTGCATCAGGTGCGGCAAGGTGGACAATATAGAGGATTGCGCCTTTGATAGCGCAAAAAAGATCAAGGGTTATACGGTCGTGAGCCATTTTATCCAGGTCAACGGCGTGTGCGGAGGCTGCGCAAAGGCAGCGCCGCACCGGGACCGGGTTTGGGGAAAGGGGATGTTCGTATGTTCGGAAAAATAATCAACGAACTGCGGTCTCATGCTCCGTTCACGCTGTTCGGCGCATTAACGGGTATCGTTCTGGTGATCGTTTTTCGCGACATCCCCCATGACATCGCAGAGAACATGTTCTATGTGTTCCATCCGCTGCATCTGTGCTTGAGCGCGGTTGTGACCGCGGCGATGTACCGCAAGTATCTCGCAAAAGAGCCGCAGGGCGTCAAACTGTTCTTGAAGGTCATGATCATCGGGTATGTGGGTTCGGTATCCGTGGGCACATTAAGCGATTCGCTCATTCCGTTCTGGGGAGAGGCGCTTCTGTCCATGCCGCATCGCCACGTGCATATCGGCTTCGTGGAAAAATGGTGGTTCATCAATCCACTGGTCATCGCGGCGATCGTCATCGGGTATAAGAAGCCCCTCACGAAGTCCCCGCACGCGTTCCACGTGCTCGTCAGCACCTGGGCGTCGCTGTTCCATATGCTCATGGCGCTTGACCACGGCCGTTCGGTCCCGTATCTGGGCATATTCGTCTTTTTGTTCCTTGCGGTGTGGATCCCGTGCTGTTTCGGCGACATCGTGTTTCCGCTGTTGTTCGTGCCGGGCGAGCATAAGCATTCCTGCTGCTGCGGCCATTGAGATCGAGGAGGTAATCATGGATATGACCATTCTGGAGCGGGTTTTCTGGCACAATCGCATCCTTGATTATATTATCGCGCTGTGCACGCTGCTGGTAAGCGGCCTGTTCGTGAAGCTGGTGATCGTGGCCGTGGTCGCGCATCTGAAAAGGCTGGCAGCGAGAACGACGACCAAGTTCGACGACCTGCTTGTCCGGATGCTCGAGAAGATCGTCCTGCCGGCGTTATATGTAAGCTGCCTTTACGTGAGCCTGAAGATCCTGACCGTGCCGCCGCACGTGGACAAGGCGCTCAATATCGTTCAGATGGCAGTGGTCATGTTCTTCGCCGCGCGCATCGTGATGATGTTCATCGGTTACAGCCTGCAGGTGTATTTGTCGAAGAAGCAGGAAGATATAACCCTCGTGCGCAGCCTCGAGGGCATGTTCAAGGTCGTCAAATTCCTCATCTGGGGCATCGCCGCGGTCATCTTCCTCGACAATATCGGTTTCAAGGTCTCCACGCTCCTGGCAGGCCTGGGCATCGGCGGCGTGGCGGTCGCGATTGCAGCGCAGGCGCTTTTGAAAGATTTCTTCAGCTATTTCTGCATCGTGTTCGACCGGCCGTTCAAACTCGGGGATTTCATTGTCGTGGGCGATTATATGGGCACGGTCGAGCAGATCGGCGTCAAGACGACCCGCATCCGCAGCTTGAGCGGCGAGCAGTTGATATTCTCAAATACCGACCTGACGGATTCGCGCGTGCGCAATTACAAGGTCATGGAAAAACGGCGCGTTGTGTTCCGCCTCGGGGTGACCTACCAGACAACGCTTGCCCAGCTCAAGGAGATCCCCCGGATCATCGAGCAAGCTGTCAGAAATACGAAAGAGACGGCTTTTGACCGCGCGCATTTCTTCAGCTACGGAGATTTCAGCCTGATTTTCGAGGTGGTGTATTTTGTTTTAAGCCCGGATTACAACAAATATATGGATATCCAGCAGGAGATCAATTTCAAAATCAAAGAAGAATTCGAAAAGCGCAAGATCGAGTTTGCGTATCCGACGCAGACGCTGTTTGTGAACAAAGCGGCATAGGAAAGGAGGCGCGCAATGCCTGAATTCGGAAGCCCGTTTGCAGGAATGAAGAAGGATAGGAAGGTCACGGCTGAAGAACTCATCCGCGCTATACGTTTTATGGTGGCTGCGGAGTACGAGGCGATCCAGATGTATATGCAGCTGGCCGAATCGACCGACAATAAGCTGGCGCAGGAAGTCCTCAGGGATATCGCTGATGAAGAGCGCGTGCACGCGGGCGAGTTCCTGCGGCTTTTGAAAGAGCTGGCTCCTGACGAAGAGAAGTTCTATAAAGAAGGCGCCAAGGAAGTAGAGGAAGAGATAAGGAAGTAGGCGGGGCGTTTAAATAATAATAGGTCATAGGGACGGTTCTTCCCTTTGAGGGAGAACCGTCCCTATTATTTTGTCTTGCTAACGCCGCGGCAGGGTTTATAATAGTGGTCAAAAGGACGCGCATGCGCTACGGAGGCTATTTTGATCGCTTATTGCGGCTTGGATTGTTCGAAGTGTGAAGGATATCTGGCCACCCAGGCTGATGACGCCAAGAAGATCGCCGCGGTGGCGCGGAAATGGTCAAGGCAATTCCATTCCGACGTGAAGCCGGAACACGTCTATTGCGACGGCTGCAAGACAGGTGCCAGGAAGTCTTTTTATTGCAATAACCTGTGCAAGATCCGCGCGTGCTGTTCCAATAAGAAATTCAACACATGCGTCGAGTGCGTTGATTTTCCCTGTACGGACGTGAGTTTTGTGCTTGATCACGCTCCTGAAGCGAAGGAGAACCTTGAGAAAGAAAGGAGAAATAATGGATAAATATATCAAATTTCCGGCATTGACGGCTGCCGCGGCCCTGTGCGCGGGTTTTCTCCTGTGCGGATGTCAGATGAAAGGGCCTGAAAAAGCAGGCGCCCCGAAGCAGGTTTCTCCTCAGGCCTCTGCCCAGGAGCTGTTCAGCCGCGCCCTCGGCTTATATAACAAAGGGCAATGGAGCGAGGCTGTTAGTGTGTTCAACCAGGCTGTTAAACTGGAGCCGAAGAATGCCAGGTTCTACTCGGCACGGGGCAGCACTTATGAGAAGATGGGCAATATTCCGTTTGCCATCGTTGATTTCTCCAGGGCGATCGAGCTGGACTCAGGGACCGCCGAGTTCTATAATAACCGCAGTAAGGCATATTTTGCCGTCAACGATTACGAGAAAGCCCTGGCGGACGCGAACAAGGCCGAAAGCCTGGGTATGAACGTTTCTGCGCTTAAGAAAAAAATCATGGCGGCAGGCAAGATCTTCGGAGCGGACGAATTCATATTGACCGGGATCATGCTTGACAACACGCAGGGATATCTTGCCATCATCAATGACGAAATCGTCGGCGTCGGCTCCATGGTCAACAAGGCGAGGGTCATCGAGATAACGCAGTATCATGTCAGGCTTGATATCGGAGGCAAGGTCATCGTCAAAACGCTCCCTTCATCCGATCTGGGCACGCAGGCCGAGCCTGCGGCAAAGTAAGGCGTTATGCCCGGCCTAAACGACGCAATACGCGAATCAGCAAAAAATATCCTCCCTGCCTCATGTCGCACCGCAGCCAGGTGTGCCTGCCATTATCTCAAGCGTTTTTCCCGCCGCCGCGCTGTCCTGAATATCGACGTCGCTGACTGCAATCTCTGGTGCTCCATGTGCCCGAACAACGAAGCCCTGGCGATGAGGCGCGCGCGAAAGCCAATGATGGAATACGGGCTTTTTACGCGGATCATCGACAAGATCGCGGCGGAACGGGTTTATTTTCGCGCGGTCTGGTTCGGCAACTGGGGAGAATCACTTCTGAATCCGGCGTTGCCCCGCATGATCTCGTATGCCAGGGCCTGCATGCCGAAAACCGAGATAGTCGTCTTCACGAATCTCAACGTCCTTAAAGACGCGAAAGCGCTCATTGGCTCCGGCATCGATACGGTCGCGGTTTCGATATCGGGCATGACGCAGGAAATGTACGGCAGGAACCATTGCAACGGAGATATTTCCGTCGTTTTGGAAAATATCCGTGCCCTTGCCCGGGAGCGCGCCTCGCAGGGCCGCAGAACGCGGATACGCGTGCGTTTCCACAGCTATCTGTATAACGGACACCAGGAGGATGCGGCCCGAAAGTTTTGCGCGGAGAACGGGCTGGAGTTCGAGCTCGTTCGTTGTTTTATCCCGGGCGTTGAAGCGACGGTCGCCTATCACCGGGACAAAAAACGCTGGGGCGTGTATTACCGCCGGTTCATCGACCTCGATCGCGAAGAACGGCTGATGAAGGTCCTGCCGGATTACCGCGTGTGCCCGATGCTCAATGACCAGGTTTCCGTTGATACCGACGGACGGCTGTATCGCTGCTGCGCCGTATATACGGAAGCGTATCTTTTGGGTTCTTTTTTCGATCATCCCATCCGCCGTATCCAGGAGATCAAATCGCCTGTTTGCATGCTCTGCGCCAAGACGCCGGCCAGCTGGCGCTGGTGACCATGACAAAACTTTTTTATTTATTGAGTCTTGCGGCGTTCCTTTTTTGCGGCTGCGCGACCGTGCGCCACGCCGTGCCCCCCGATATGCTTGATTCCGTCAGCATATACGGCATGCAGAATATCAGGACGTTCGGCGGAAGCCCCAACGACGGGTTCAAACAGGATTTCGTCACCCTGCTCGAACAGGAACAGAAGGGCAGTGGCGCGTCGTTCGATCCGCAGGAAAAGAGGACGTACCATCTGCTGGCAATCTCCGGCGGCGGGGCGAACGGCGCATACGGCGCCGGGATATTGAGCGGCTGGTCGCAAAAAGGGACACGGCCTGAATTCAGGGTGGTGACAGGCATCAGCACCGGCGCGGTCATTGCTCCGTTCGCGTTCCTCGGCAGCGCCTACGACGCCACTTTGAAAGAATTCTACACAAAGTATTCCACCAGGGACCTTGTGCGCCTGCGCATTCCGTTCTCCAATTCGTTCGCCAGCACAAAACCGCTCGCGCGGCTCATCGAGCGGTATTTTGATGAGGATCTGCTTAAGGCCGTGGCAGCAGAGTATGCGCGCGGCCGCAGGCTTTATGTCGGCACGACCAACCTCGATGCGCAGCGCCTGACGATCTGGGATATAGGCAGGATCGCTTCCATCGGCAACGAGAAAGCGCTGAAGCTGTTCCGCAAGATCATTCTGGCGTCCGCGTCCATCCCCATCGCGTTCCCTCCGGTATATCTCGAGGCAGAAGCGGATGGCGAGGTCTATGACGAGATGCATGTGGACGGAGGAATCTCCAAACAGGTTTTTTTCCTTTATGACGTGGTGCAGGGAATGGAAAAAGCGCTTAAGGAAAAAAACATCGATGCCTCCCGGAACAAATATGTCGTGTACGTTATACGCAACGGTTACGTCGATTCACTGTATAAGGAAATCCCTGACAGGATACTGGCGATTGCTGAGCGCGCGGTCGATACATTGACCACGTCCCAGAGCATCGGGGATATTTACCGGCTTTATATGTTCACCCGCGAAGGCCGCGGAGAGTTCAACCTCGCGTATATACCGGCGTCCCATGTGTCGAGAGCGCGGGAGCCGTTCGATCCTGTGGAAATGAAATCGCTGTTTGATCTCGGATTTGAAGAAGCCCTGCGGGGATATGAATGGAAAAAAGCCCCGCCCGGGGTCGGGCAGTAGGAAGGAGGCGGATATGGTTCAGAAAAGGGAGATCTTGAACCCGTATGTCGGAGGCGCCCTCGCCGGTGCGCTCGCTGTTGCTTCTGTATGGGTAACAGGGAAATTCTTCGGAGCTTCAACCACGTTTGTGAGGGCGGCGGGATTTATCGAAAAATTCTTTAACCCTTTTATGGTCGCGCGCATGGACTATTATATCAAGGAGGAGCCGAAGATCGAATGGCAGTGGATGTTCGTCACCGGAGCGCTCATCGGCTCGTTCCTGATTTCGCTGGCGACAAGAAGCTTCGCGGTCAAAACGGTGCCCGAGGTCTGGCGCCAGCGGTTTGGCAATAGCGCGGTCAAACGGGCGGTTGTCGCGTTCTGCGGCGGCATCATCGCCATGATCGGCGCGCGTCTTGCAGACGGATGTCCGAGCGGCCACGGTTTGAGCGGCATGATGCAGCTTTCGGTCGGAAGTCTGATAGCTATGGCGTGTTTTTTTGCCGGCGGCATCGCGGTTGCGCGCCTGCTCTACGCGCAGAGGAGGAAGAGATGAATACGAACCTTATCGGATTGATCACGGGGATCGTTTTCGGCATGCTCCTGCAGCGCTCGCAGGTGATCCGGTATGACCGGCAGATTAATGTGCTTTTGTTCAAGGACATGACCATTATCAAATTCATGTTTTCGGCCATTATCGTCGGCATGGTGGGTGTCTATATCCTCAAGGATGCGGGGATCGCCAAGCTTGCGGTCAAGCCGGCGATATTGGGCGCGGTGATATTAGGCGGGCTCTTGTTCGGCGCGGGCTGGGCGCTTGTCGGATATTGCCCGGCGACGTCTCTGGCTGCGCTGGGCGAAGGCCGCGTGGATGCGTTCTGGGCTGTCCTGGGCATGATAACGGGCGCGGGGATATTCTCGCATATCTACCCGTTTCTTAAGAAGACCGTTCTGACGTGGGCTGATCTGGGCAAGATAACCATACCTCAGGTCCTGCATGTGAACCACTGGGTCGTTATTCCTATTGTGATTATTGGGGTATTGGGCCTTTTTGTGTTGTTTGAAAGTAAATAGCCTGTTTCAGGTTATTCGTGTTGACAGGGCGGGGATTCAGGGATATACTAATCCCGTAGATTAGCGTAAGCAAAAAGAATTCGCAAAGCCAAGGTCGGGAGACTCTTGGCTTTTTTTATTGGCAAGGAGGCGTGTATGAAAAAACACTTTTTTTTAACGTTTGTTTGCTTTGTCATTCTTGCTAGCTGCGCGGCTGTTCATTCAGCATGGGCATCTCCGTATGTGGACGCCCCTAACCCTGCCGTCAATGAGACGCAGGTGCCGGTTGATACGAATATTTCATTCCATTTGAAGGACGATGTTGCGGATATCTCCGTGAATTCTATCAAAGTCACGGTCCAGCGCTATGGCGACGCGTCTGCGACCACGATCATCGAGAACGGGGCTCCTGTGCTTCTGGCAGGCGTCACTGATGTCCCTGCCGGCATCGATAGCTCTGATCCTCGTGATATGATCATCAGTTATGACCCGCCTGATCACGATGATTACCGGTTCGGCTATGAACAGGTCATTACCGTCAGGGTCGAGGCAAGCGATGCCGCATCCGGCGCGCTCGATTATTCCTATTCCTTTACGACGATCGAAATAACGCAGGCGCCGAATGTGCGGGTGAACCGCGCGACAGACGGGGACCATCTGCAATCGCGGATGTGCATGGACCACAGCGGGAAAAAAGTCTATGTTGTCTGGCAGAAGGACGGCGGGATCTGGTTTTCGAGCTCCGATGACAGGGGAGAGACGTTCCTGGAAGAAATAAAAATCAGCCCTGATGATTCAGGGACGAACGAGAACCCGGCGATCGCCGTTGACGAACCGGGCAACATCTACGTGATATGGCAGAGCAAGAAGGATGCGGAAACGTCCGATCTTTATTTTTGCCGCAGGCTCAAGGGAGAGGACTTTGAAGCGGCGAAAATACCTGTTGACACCGCGGGGAACGAGTCCGACCAGATGTTCCCCGCGATCAAGGCAAAGAGCAGCGGGTCGGTATTCATCGCCTGGGTCAACCGCAACGACAACGAGGGCGTTTATTACAGCAGGGCTGATAAGGACAGCGGCGCAAGTTTATGGTCCGCCCCTGTCATACACCGCGTTGACGATGCCTCCGAGGCGCTGCCGCAATACCCTGACGTGGGCATTGATTCCAGCGGCCACAACGTTATTATCGCCTGGAGCGCGGAAAAAGGCGGAACGAGGAACATCTATTTTAACGCGTTTGAATATGTCGCAAAGGACAAAGTGGACGCAAAGCTTTATGCGGCCGATATCCAGATCAACGATGCGGCTGTCGGTGGCTCCTGCGACAGGCCGCGTATCGGCAACCGCAATAATTTTAACGGCGCAGGCAGCAAGCCGGGTATCGCGGTCGTGTGGGAGAATACGCTTGCCGAGGATAACAAGGACATTTATTTGGACAAATCCGTTGACGGCGCGGCGTGGGGCGCGGATATCAGGGTGAATGACGATGAGACCCAAGATCCGGCATTGCAGGAAGCGCCGCAGGTCGCCGTGGATGCCAACGGCGATATGTTCTTGGCATGGGCTGATAAGGCAAGCGGCAACTGGGATATTTACTCGACATATTCCCTGGACGCCGGCGCGACGTTCCATGATGTCGTCAAGTTCAATGATAACAGCGGTTCATCAGATCAATACGGGCCTTCGCTATTCTTGAGCGCAAACGGCAAGAACATCTGCGTCAGCTGGACTGATGAGCGCGACGGCAATGCGGATATCTATTTCGGCAGGAATACCATAACGGACGAAGAGACCTGCATGAACGTGGATAAGGACGTTGACGCCACGGTGTCCGCGGACGCCTCCTCGAGCATCGCCCGCACGCAGGCGGTCATACCTGCGCTCGCGCTGGAAACGGATACCTCCATCAGCGTTGCGAGGATCTATTGCCCGCCGGGGTTCATATTCGGCAAGGCCAATCTGAACAAATTCGTCCATTTCGGCCCGAGCGGGACGCGGTTCAAAAAGAATGTCACGATCAAGATCCCCTATACGCTGGAGGAATTGGCAGAGGCAGGGCTTTCTTCGAGCAGCCCGCTGACCATCTATTACTATAACCCGAAAACAAAGGCATGGGAGCTGGTGCCGGGCACCACCCAGGATTCGCTCAACCAGCTTGTCATGGCCAGTGTCGACCATTTTTCCACTTTTGCGCTGGCTGAGGGCGAAGCGGTGACGTCTGCATCCGGCGGCGGTGGCGGCGGCGGAGGAGGCGGCTGTTTTATCGCCACGGCGGCATTCGGGTCGTATGACTCTCCGGAAGTAAAGGCATTGCGTATATTCCGTGACAGGCACCTGTTATCGAGCGGATGGGGCAGGGAGTTCGTGAAATTCTACTATGCGCACAGCCCGTCGCTCGCAGAATTTATAAAGGATAAACCGGCGTTCAAACGCGTTGTGCGCTTGTTCCTGAAACCGGTCGCGGCAGCTGCAGCCATGATCCCGGCACAATAAATCCAGGATATACATTGACTTTCAGAGCTGTTTTGATATAGTATGGCGCAAGAGGGGTCTATGGAGGACCGGGATAAGACAAAAGAGGAGCTTCTGGAAGAGCTGGGCCGTTTGCGCGCACGTATCCTGGAATTCGAAGAACGGGATACCGCACGCAAAAGAACCGAAGATGAATTACGGTCCAGCGAAGAATGGTTCAGGATCCTTTTCGAACAGAGTAAGGACGCCATATTCGTCGCGGATGCTTTGTCGAGACAGCTGGTGGATTGCAATCTGCAGGCAGAGAGATTGATCGGCAAGTCGCGGCAGGAGATCCTGAAGATGCGCGCAGACGAACTGCATCCTGCGGACATGGTCGAAGCGACGATGGCGGTCTTTCAGCGGCAGGCCGCTGGCGAAGATATCAGCGCAGAAACGTTCGTTATTACCAGGGATGGCCGCAGGATCCCGGTCTCGATCAACACGGCGAACATCACCATTCAAGGCAACCCCCGGCTTATCGGAACATTCAGGGACATGTCCGAACGAATGAAAGCCGGAGAAGCGTTGCGTCAGAGCGAAGAGCGTTATCGAAGCATGGTCGATAACATTTCCATAGGCGTCGCGCTTATCAGCCCGGACATGAAAATCCTTTCTTTGAACAGGCAGATGAAAACGTGGTTCCCCCGGATCCGTGTCGATGATATTCCTGTTTGTTACCGCGCTTTTAACAATCCGCCGAGGGATTCTATCTGTTCGTATTGTCCCACTGTCAAGACATTGAAGGATGGACTGGTGCATGAGGGGATTACCGAAACCCCGGTTGAGGGCAGGATATTCAATTACAGGATCATTTCTTCTCCCATCAAGGATGCTGCAGGCAATATTATTGCGGCTATCGAGATGGTGGATGACATAACAGAGCGGAGGCGATTGGAAAAGGAGGCGCGTCAATACACACACGACCTCGAGGTCTTCTATAAGGCCAGTATCGGCAGGGAAGAACGCATTGTGGAGCTCAAGAAAGAAATTGAGGCGTTGAAGCGGGAGGCCTGCAAATAACATAGTGCGGTAGATAACGGGGAGGCTGTGTAACGGCCTGAGAGTTCCGCGATCGAGCGGATGACCCGCGAAACCTGATCTGGATAATGCCAGCGAAGGGAAGGATAGTACAGACTCAACCCTTATGCACGCGGCATAAGGGTTTTTTTTGCCAGCCATATGGTTTATAAAGGGGAGAGCTATGCATCTGGATGAGATCAAGATATCAAGGGCGATCATCGAATCTTATAAGGCAAAGCTGGTCGACGCGCTCGACGTGGATGTGGCGATCGTCGGAGCAGGGCCTGCCGGCATGGTCTGTGGTTATTATCTGGCAAAGGCGCGAAAGAAGGTTGTCTTGTTTGAGAAAAAGCTGTCTGTCGGCGGCGGCATGTGGGGCGGCGGCATCATGTTCAATGAGATCGTTGTGCAGGATAAAGCGAAAGATATTCTTGACGAATTCGGCATCGCATACAGGACGTATGAGCCGGGATATTACCTGGCGGATTCCATCGAGGCAGTAACCACGATATGCTCGAAAGCCATAAAATCGGGCCTGCGCATCTTCAATCTCATGTCAGTGGAAGACGTCATGGTGCGCAAAAGCAGGGTGGCCGGGCTTGTGCTTAACTGGACAGCGGTTGAGATGGCCCATTTGCACGTCGATCCCATTACCATGCGCGCCGGAACGGTCGTGGACGCGACAGGACATCCCGCTGAAGTGACGCGTATCGTGGAGCGGAAGTCGGGGATACGGCTGAAGACAAAGACCGGCCGCACGAGAGGAGAGGGATCGATGTGGGCGCACGCCGGAGAAGAGATCATCGTAAAACATTCGAAAGAAGTCTGCCCGGGCCTCTATGCCTGCGGCATGTGCGCCAATGCGGTTTTCGGCGGCCCGCGCATGGGCCCGGTATTCGGCGGCATGCTGCTCGCCGGAAAAAAAGTAGCACGCGAGCTGTCAGGAAAGACATAGGGGGAAGATTTTTTGTTGCACGCAAAGGCTCTTTAGAGTACAATTCTAATTGATAAACGCCATGCCCTCATGAATTTATTGGGAGAGAAATGTTTATAAAGCAATTCTGGTTCCCTTTGCTGTTGAGCGTTGTGGCTGGTTTGTTCACGGTGCTGGGAAGCTGCATCACGTTTTTTATAAAGGATTTCAAACGTTCGTATCTGCAGTTTTTTCTCGGCCTTTCAGGCGGGGTCATGCTCTATGTCTCATTCGAGGAACTCCTGCCGGGCGCTATCCGCGATATCGGCCCCTTTCAGGCAAATCTGGCGTTCTTCGGCGGTATTCTCGGGGTCATGCTCATCGATTTCTTGATCCCGCATGAATATATCGCCGAACATATCCACAAGGATGCCCACGACAAGAAGCTGATGTCGGCGGGCGTGTTTACCGCCATTGGCATTGCTATCCATAATTTCCCCGAAGGCGTCGCGGTATTCATGTCGGCGCTTGTCGATGCCAAACTGGGTGTTGTTCTCGCCATCGCGATCGCTCTCCATAATATTCCCGAAGGCATCGCGGTTGCCATGCCTATTTTTTACGCGACAAAAAGCAAGCGCAAGGCTTTCTGGTATTCATTCCTCTCGGGGTTCGCGGAGCCGGCAGGCGCGGTTCTGGCAATCCTCGTCCTCATGCCGTTTTTGAGCGCGGCGGTCCTGTCGATCGCGCTTGCCGTCGTCGCCGGAGTCATGGTATTTATCAGTTTCGACGAGCTGCTCCCGCTGTCCTGTCAGAGCGACGGGTATCATATCGCTATTTTCGGGGTCATCCTGGGCATGGCAGTCATGGCAGTGAGCTTACTATTTATATAATCGGAAAGGGGTACGAACATGCCGTCTGTCATCAAGAAGATCTTCAGTATAACCGCGAAGGTCATCCTCGGTATTTTTATCTTTTATCTTTTTATATGCCTTGTCGTCATCCCTGTCGGCGCGACATGGGCGGTCAGAAGCCAGGCGACAAAGATCCTCAAAACCCCGGTTTCCGTGCGCGCGATACTGTTCAATCCGTTTCTGTTGCGTTTGAGCGTCAACGGTTTCAGCGTAATGGATGCGGAAAAACAGGTGATGGCTGGATTCGACAGGTTTTCCGCCGATGTTAGTTTTATCAGGTTGTTCAGGAAGGAGATCCGCGTCGAATCGGTCAAGCTCGAGGGGCTCGTCGTCAACGCTGTCCTGCAGGCTGACGGCACGATCAATCTCATGAGCCTGGTGCCGCAGACCCCTGCCCCTGCCGCGGGCGACGCGAAACAACCGGCACCGGGGCAAGCCCCTGCTGCCGATAAGGCGCCGGAACCCGGCGCCCAGAAACAGGAGCCGTCTCCTGTCGAACAACCGCTTCATGCCGGCACATCAGAACCCTTGCCGCTGGTCATCGTTGACTCGATTTGGGTCGGGCGGGGCGCGGTCAATTTTCTCGACAAATCCGTAACGCCGAATTTTTCCACGTCCGTCCACGACATTGACGTTCGCGTCACCGGAGTTTCGACAAAGCCGGATTCAAAAGTCCGGGTTATCGTCAAAGCCAGGCTTGATAAAAAAGGCGAGATATCGACCGAGGCGCTTGTGGAGCCGTTCGTCCAGCCGATGCGCCTTGAGACCACTTTTTCCCTCAATAATTATGCTTTGCAGGTCATGACTCCGTACGCCGGGAAATATACCGGCCATGCGGTCCAGGACGGCAAGCTCGATGTCAAGATGACATATAAGATAGAGGATAACAAGCTTAAGGCAAGCCATAAAGTGCTTATCCAGAAATTCGGCTTCGGCGAAAAGGTAGAATCCAAAGACGCGTTGAACCTTCCATTCAGCCTGGCCATCGCGCTTCTTGAGGACCCCCAGGGCCGCATCAAAATATCACTGCCCGTGTCAGGGGATATGTCCGATCCGAAGTTCAAATACAGCCATCTGATATTCGGTGTGATCAGGAACTTTTTTATGAAGCTCGTCACCTCTCCCTTTATGTTCATGGCGCAGATGCTCGGCGCCGAAAGCGGCACCGAAGAGCTTGGCATGACCCGTTTTGTCCCTGGCAAGTCAGATCTGTCCGTCGAAGAACAGGAAAAGCTGAAGATAATCGTCAAGGGTTTGCTTGAACGTCCGAAGCTTCGCATCGAGGTTAACGGCACATTTGATCCCGTCCTTGACTGGCAGACCATGACGACAGAGATCTTTAACAGGGATTTCGAGGCGGCCATGAAGCTGCCGAAGCGCACCGAAGACATGGTCTATCAGGACCTGTACCAGAGGCGATTCGGCATCATGTCCTTCTGGAACCTTACCAAGGAGATGCGCGATAAGCATCCTGATCTGGACTCCGCGACATTGAACGCCGAGATCAAGAAACGGCTCATCGAGACGCCGCCGAGCGATAAGACCATTTTTTCGAAGCTTGCCGATGCCAGGGCAAAGGCAGTGTATGATTTTATCGTCGCGTGCGGTTTCACGGACAGCTCCCGGTTGAGCATAGGCCGCAACAAGGAGACGCAGGGCAGTATGGGATATGTCCCGATCGATTTCACCATGACCGTATTTGAAGGCAAGCCCGCGGCTGAAACCGGGGCACAGCCGCAGCCGGCACCGGAAACCGCGCCCGCCCTTGCACCGCAGGGAACGTAGCAGGTGTGGTCATGTGTCGGTAAGTATGGAGGTGTTGCCCGGGTTATCCTGGAGCCAAGTCATCGATAAAGCCAGCAACGGCGCAGTAAAACTCAAGAGTCAAGAGGAGAAGGGGACAACGTTCTCGATTTTATTGCCTGGAGGATATAATGAGCGAGAAGCAGAAGATTCTTGTTGTCGATGATGAACAGGAGATATGCGAGTTGATCAAATCCATACTCGAGCGCACGGGCCGGTATGACGTCCTGACGGCTCAACGGGCGGCAAAAGGCATTGAGCTTGCCAAAATGAACAAACCGGACATGATACTCCTTGATGTCATGATGCCCGACATGGAAGGCACCGAAGCCGCCCAGATTTTATGCGAGGATGAAACGACCCGGGGGATCACGATCGTGTTCGTGACTGCGATAGCCATTCCCATGGTTTTCCTGCAGTCGTTGGTGACGAATGACGGATTGAAGCAGCAGGCGGGCCGCGTCGGCGGTCATTATTTTATCCAGAAACCCATCTCGCCAAAAGAGCTGGTCCAGCGGATCGACGAAATCTTCGGCGCGTCAGGTTCGTAGCGCCCGGATATTCAATCAATAATTTTCAGCGTTGTCCTGAGGCTCGAACCCGAGCGTCCTTTTTGTTTCGGCAAGGTCAAAGACATTATGCGTATTGTTGCTTGTGACAAAGGCGGGCATGAACGTTGTCTGGACCTGAAGGGCCCTGTCAAAGGCCGTGACAAGATCCCGTTTTGAGCAGAATACGGCGCGCATGTACGCGCCGCCGTACAAAGAAGGATCGTCCTGGGGAACGGTCCAGCCGATGCGCAGCGCGACGAACTGCATTCCCAGATATGCCAGGTGCCTGCCGAGCGATTCTCCGTATACCTTTGATTCTCCATAGAGCGATATGGGGCTCGGCGCCATATCCAGGGTGATCTTCTGGCGCATGGACCCGTCGAGTATCTGCGCGATCGCCGCCTCGTGGTAGAAATTCGAGCTGGCGTACACGATCTTCCTGACCCCCGCCTTTCGCGCTTCCTCAAAGACATAACTCGTGGCTTCAAAATTATTCCGGTAGGTTTGAGCCCGCGGAGCGTCAGGATGAGGGTTTCCCGCAAGGTGGATAAGCGCATCCAGCCCGTTGAACACGCCGTCGAGCTGGCCGCGCTGGGCAAAGTCTATCTTTTTGAAGATCGCCTTGCAGACGGGTTTTACGTCGCGCATATCGTACAGGCACAGGTCGTATTTGTCGCAAAGCCCTTTCTGCAGAGTCGAGCCGATGTTCCCCGCTGATCCGGTTATCACCACTTTCTTGACACGCGTCTTGTCCATATCCAGCATTGTATCAAAAAAAAGGGTCAGACACAATTAATTGTTAATAACTCTGTGGA
>Ga0116184_10000600_pt1 | contig 40156 bp, 33 predicted proteins | sample AD_JPNNA5_MetaG_FD_89886 | JGI IMG/M metagenome (GOLD analysis project Ga0116184, IMG submission 89886) | Active sludge microbial communities of municipal wastewater-treating anaerobic digesters from Japan - AD_JPNNA5_MetaG | ecosystem: Engineered > Bioreactor > Anaerobic > Digestate | place... | reverse complement strand
CACGTCGATCTCGTCGATCCCAAGGCGATCGAGCTCGCGGCGGCTCATGGGTAGGAACTCCGGCTGGTCGAGTGGTGTCATCCGATCCGCTGATCCTGTGCACCATCAGCAGGTATAATACCGGGGGACGGCTACTACTCGTCACCAGGAGGACTTCAATGGCTGTACGACGATTCAAGTGCAGGTTCTGCGGGTATATCTACTCCCCGCTCCGTGGCGAACCGAGGCAGGGGATCCCGCCCGGCACCGAGTTCGAAGACCTTCCCGATACCTATGTCTGTGCCCTCTGCGGGGTCCAGGGTAAGGGGAAGATCGGGGCGTGGGCGTTCGAGGAGTGGGTCCCGACCAAGTACATCTGCCGGTACTGCGGATACGTCTACGATGAAAAACGCGGCGAACCCCACCGGGGAATCCCGCGCGGTACAAAGTTCGAGGACCTGCCCGACGACTATACCTGCCCGGTCTGCGCGATCGACGACCGGCTCACCGAGCGGTTCGGGAAGGTGACCAAGGAGGCGTTCTCCCCGCTCGACTCGGACTAAAACCTCTGCGACTTTCGATCCGAACCGCAGGACGGGGATATACCTCTCCGGGAAGTCTCCATCCCCGTCCTGTTCTCTCCCCCCGCCGCCGGAAACCGGCGAACCCGGAGGATCCGATCGATCGTCCCTCCCGGGGATGAATGGAGCGTCGGCGGGACCGATCCATTTGTTCGCCCCTCCCCGAGATGTGCGCCGATACCCTGCTGCGCCTGCGACGACCGAGAGGTTGTCCCCCCTGGTACGACCCGTTCCGGTGCGACGCGGAACCGATTGCACCGTTCTCTCATCCGTTCGGCATCGTCCGGATATAACGCCTGACGGTGACGAGCCCCGTCTTCACCTCAGTGTCCTCCCCGAAGCTGTTCCTGACGAGGAGCGTGACCGTGTAGGTCCCCTCGCTGGTGTACCGGTGTTCCGGGTTCTGCTCGTGGGAGGTCGCACCGTCACCGAAGGACCAGACCCGCTGCTCGGGGTACCCGACCGAGGTGTCGTTGAACCGGACGCTGAGCGGCGCCGTGCCGGAGACGCCGTTCCCGTCGTAGACGACCGGGAAATAGGTCTCCCCTCTCGCCTGGTGGACGATGAAGTTCGCCACCGGTTTCGAGGGGGCGGTGCCCCAGACGGTGATGAACTTTCGCTCGGTCTTCGAGACCGGTCCCAGTCCGTTCTCGGCGACCAGGGTGACCGTGTAGATGCCGGGTTCCGTGTAGGTATGCACCGGGTGCTGTTCCGCCGATGTCGCACCGTCGCCGAACGACCAGGACCAGCGGGTCGGGTGCCCGGTCGACTCATCATGGAACCGCACGGTGTACGGGGCCATCCCCGCCCGTCCGTCGACGCCGATCGCGGGGATCACCGGAACGGGGGTCGGTACCGCCGTCCACGGTGCGAGCGGGAGGGTGTCCACGTTTCCCTCGCCGATCGTGTAGGGCAGGTCGCAGAACCCGTCGTGGTTGTCGTCAATCGTCACGTTCGAGAAGCCCGGTCCACCGATCCTCCCGTAGTAGTTGCCGCCGATGGACGGTCCGCCGATGATGTTGGTCGCGGCGATCGGCTGGCTCTGCCAGGTATTCGGCCGGGAGTCGGGGGAGAGGTCGACCGGTGGCGTGCCGATCAGGACGTTGTTGACGATCCTGTTCTCCTTCGAGGAGGTGAGGCGTATCGCACTCTTTTCGCTCCTGACCTGGTTGTTCGAGAGCGTGTTCGCGTCCGCGCCCGGGAAGAGCGCGATCCCGGTCCAGTCGTTCTTCTCGACCGTGTTGCCGGTGATCCGCGTCTCCCTTGCTCGCTCCAGGCGCAATCCGACCGAGTTCCCTGTGAGGGTGTTCCCCGTCAGGGTACAGCGGTCCGAGCCGTTCACGTGAACCCCCGCCCCGCCGTTCGAGGCGAACCTGCCGTCCGAGACGCTCGACCCGGGAGAGGCGTCGACGAGCACCCCGGCGTAGTCGTTGCCGTCCGCGCGGCAACCGGCGATCGACGTGCGGTCGGATCCGACCAGATCGAACCCGTAGGTGCCGTTCGAGGCGATGCATGACTGGAGGAGGACGTCGGGGGACCCGACGACCGCGATCCCGTATCCCGGAACACTTATGTTTCGATACGAGTCCGGAATATCCCCGGGGATAGTGACGTTGAAACCGGTCGAGTTGGACACGTTCAACCCCGAGATCTTTATACCAGAACTTTGCTCGACCCTGAGCCCCACCCCGTTCTTGAAGGCTTCACCATGGTCCACCTGCGTGCCCGAGGACCCGTCTACCACATGCACTCCGAACTGTTTGTTGTCTCTTGCCGTGTGGTTGGTGACAACGCTCCCCTGGTCCCGGGTGAGGTGGACGCCGAAGTCGTTCTCGTTCGTCCGCGAGTCCCGGACGACGCAGTTGGCCGACTGACCGAGCGTGATCCCGTACTTATTCTGATGCGCGGAGACGTTCAGGACGATGGATTCCGTCACCTTCTCGAACGAGACGCCTGCGAGGGTGTTAGACCCGGTCGTCGAGTCCTCGATCCGGACCGCCCGCGATTCGAGCACGGCAACCCCAAAGTCGTTGCTATCGGTCGTCACGTCGTGGACGGTCGAGCCGTTCGTCCCGAAGAGGTGTACCCCGGTGTGGCAGTTCGAGACGGTCAGGTTCCGGATCGTCACGTTCTCCTGGCCCGAGACGAGGATCCCGTTGCTGTTCGCGGATCGCGACCCGGTGACCGAATACCCGCCGCCGTCCAGGATCACGTTGGATGACCGGATCTCGATCCCGGTTGCCGCCCCGCCGAGGGTGATCGGGCCCTCGAGCCGGTAGAGGCCCGGGCTCGCGATCACGGTCGGTCCCGTCACCGGGAAGTAGGGCTCGTTCCAGGGTGGGGCCAGGGGGTACGGGTCCCGGTTCAGGGCGCCGACTTCATACGGGGTGTCGCAGTACCCGTCGCCGTCACGGTCGGGGACCAGGTCAGAGAACCCTCGCCCGTCGGGGGACCCGTAATAGTTGCCCCCGATGCTCTTTCCACCGATGATGTTCGGCCCGGGCGCCGGGTCGAGGTGCCAGGTGTTCGCCCGGATCGTGCCCTGGAGGGCGGTGTTGTTCCAGTTGATGAGGGCGTTGTCCGCGATGAGGTTCTCTCCCGAGGAGACCAGGTCGATCCCGGAGATCGTATTGTTCCCGATGTGCGATCGGGTGATCCGGTTGGCATCCGATCCCGAGAGATACAGCCCCCAGAGGTTCTCTTCGGCGGTGACGTTCTCAATCGCGTTGTGCGACGACCCCTCGAGGAGGAGGACGCCGCCCTGCTCGTTACCCCTCGCCGTCACCGAACCGACGCGTACCGTGCTGGAGCCCGCGAGGACCACGCCGTAGGCATTTCCCACGGCATTGATCCGGTCGATCCCGCTGTCGCGGACCGAGCGGTACGATGTTCCGAAGTACCATCCCTGCACCGTGAGGTTCGCGATCCGGACCCCCGAGAGCGGCATCGAGGTGTTGTAGGCGAGGATGCCGTAGGTGTGGGGACTGCCGGCACCGCCGCTCCTGGTCCCGGTGAGCCGGTACCCGGCTCCCTCGATCTCAACGTCGGACGAGCGGATCTCGATCCCGATCGCGGTATTCGCCTGGATATCGTTGAAGAGACGGTAGCGTCCGGGCTCCGTGATCACGACCGGGCCGGTGATCGGGATGTACCCAGCGGAGGCGTTCCGCCCGTGGAGGGGGTACTGATCGACGTTCCCTTCAGCGAGGTTGTACGGACTGTTGCAGATCCCGTTTTCATCGTCATCGGGCGTGATCTCCGAGAACCCGGTGCCGTCGGGCTTCGCCCAGTAGTTCCCGCCGATCAGCCTGCCCCCGATGATGTTCTGCCCGATCGAGAGATTGACACTCCAGCTGTTCGGCAGCGTTCTGCCTTCGAAACCCGCGTTCCCCGTGTTGTTCAGGTAGTTGTTCGCGATCGTGGAGTTCCCGGCGGAGAAGAGGGTGATGCCGGAGATCAGGTTGCCCTCCACCCGGTTCGAGATCACCCGGTTCCGCTCGGAGGAGGAGAGGTACACGCCCCAGTTCTGGCGATCCGCACGGTTCCCGAAGAGGATGTTGCCGTCGGAAGCGGCGAGCAGGAGGATGCCCCCCTGGCGGTTATCGGTCACGTCGCAGGCGTGGACCAGGTTTCCGGTGGAGGACTGGAGGAGGATGCCATAGGTGGTTCTCCGGACCGTCACCTGGTCGATCCTTCCCCCGTGCGTATTCCAGAACGAGCACCCGTAGTAGAAGTTCTCGATCGCCAGGTTGGCGACCAGCACGTTCGAGAGTGACCCGTCGCGACGGTAGGCGGAGACCCCGTAGGTGTTGAAGAGTCCGTTGCCCGAGATGGTGTGACCGTTCCCGTTCACGATCACGTCCGGGGAGCGGATATCGATGGCGACGAGCGCGTCGGTCGCGACGATGTCGTTCTGGAGCTGGTAGTATCCCGGTTCGGTGATCACGATCGGTCCGGTGATCGGGCGGACGTTGGATGGAGGAACCGGAATCGGCGGGACGGGCGGCACGATGGTCGAAGTGGGAAAGGGTGTGGGCGTCGGCGTGACGGTGGGGGTGACGTTGCCCGTGGGCGTCACGGTCACGGTCACGTTCGGTGTGGGGGTCACCGTTACGGTCACGTTCTGGGTTCCGGTCGCCGTTGGTGTCGGCGCGGGCGTCGTCCCCGTCGGCACAACGGTCGTGACGGTGACCGGTGGCGTGGTCGGTCTTGTCGTCGGGACCGTGTAGGTCGGTTTCGTGGTTGGCGGGGTGGTCGGGCCCGGGGTGGTGGTGGGGGTCGGGGTCCCCGTCACGGGCGGATACCACCTCACCAGGGGGAGGGCGTCGGTGTTCCCGGGGGCGAGTTCAAGGAGATCGTCGCAGATTCCGTCGCCGTCCATATCGGGATGGGTCTCGGAGAATCCCTTCCCGTCCGGCTGACCGTAGAAGTTTCCGCCCAGGTTCGGCCCTCCCACGATATTCTTGCCCGGTGTCTTCGCCGTGTTCCAGGTGTTCGGCAACGGGTTCCAGAAGTAGACGTTCAGGTCGTTGGAGAGGAAGTTGTTGGTGATGCGGTTGGCCTGCGCGCTCGAGAGCCCGATGCCATACTGGCGGGAGTCCCTGATCCGCGAGTCGCTCACGACGCAGTCCTCGCAACGGGCGAGGATCACCCCGTACATGAACCCGGTGATCGAGACACCCGAGATCCGGACGTTGCGGACCACGTCTCCATAGGGGTGCATCACCTTCACCCCGCCCATCCCCCGTCCCGCACCGGAGAGGACATGATTGTTGCCGTTCAGGACGACATCGGAGCACTCGATCACGATCGTCTCGGTATCGGACGAGGTGCTGGTGATGTCGTTGACGATGGCATACTCGCCGGGATCCCGGATCACCGTGGGTCCCGAGATCGGGACGGGCGTCACCCCCGGGGTGGGTGACCCGGTGGGGGGCAGGGTCGGAGTCTCCGTGGGCGGAATGGTCGGAGTCTCCGTGGGCGGAATGGTCGGAGTCTCCGTGGGTGGGGGGGTTGGAGTCTCCGTGGGCGGTATGGTCGGGGTCTCCGTGGGGGGAGACGGGGTCGGGGTGTCGGTCGATGCCGGCGTCGTCGAAGGGGGTGGTGGCGCCACCGTCGTCTCTGCCGGTGTCACGGACTCCGCTGCCAGCGGAAGCTCGTCCCGGTTGCCGTCCGCGAGGAGGTACGGCAGGGTGCAGATCCCATCACCCCGGTCTGGCGTCAACTGGGAGAACCCGTTCCCATCGGGACGGAGCCACAGGTTTCCGCCGAGGACAGACCCCCCGGCGATGCTCGAACCGCCGGATGCCGGCTGGTTCCAGGTGTTCGGGCGAGGCGCATCCCCGAAGATAACGTTCCGGGTGTTTTCAAACCGGTTGTTCGAGACGCTGTTCTGGCCGGATCCGTAGAGGTAGAGCCCCGCCTCGGAGTTGCCGGTGATGACGCAGTCCCGGATTGACGCACCGCTCGAGGAAGCGAGAGCGATGCCGTATCCGTTACCGGTGCAGCGGGCGGAAGTGATGACCGTGCCGTCCGCTCCCTGGTTGACGCCGATACCGATCTGGTTTCCCGATGCCGAGACGCGCTCCACGCGGCAGCCCGTCGCCCCGACCAGGTAGACCCCGTACCAGCATCCCTCAACCGTCAGGTCGCGGACGACCACGTTCTGGGGAGGCGTAGCGGCGTTCGCGACGTGGATCCCGGCCGTATCGCGGTCCCTGCCGGGGCCCCTGATACGGTGCCCGCCGCCTTCGATCACCACATCGGAGGACGAGATGGTGAGCACCGCCACCCCGTTCGTGGCGGTGATGTCTGCGGTCACGCGGTAGACCCCGGGCTCGCTGATCACTGCGGGACCGGAGATGTCGACCGCTGCGGCGGCGGAGAAGAGGGCGAGGACGGCGAAGATCACTAGGGCATGCGACCACAGGCAGCGGAGGATTGGATGCCGGCAGACGACCGGGGATCGATCGGGGTCCAGACGATACCTCCTCACAGTCCCGCTCCCGGCGGAACCAGCATACCCTGTACTTGCATCGCGGGGTTATATCAGGGTATGTCCGGGCTCCCGGAGGGGGGAAAAAGGGTTACGGTCTCAGCGGAACCGCTGCCAGAGGATCCGGCCCATCACCCGGAAGGTGAAGTCGAGCTCGTCGAAGGACGGGATCTGGTGGTCACGGAGGATCCTGCGCCCGCGCTCCATCGAGTCCCCCCCGAGCAGTGCGCCTACGATCATCCTGTCCGTCTGCTCCGAGAATCGGACGATCTGGTTCGCAAGCTCCTCGGAGGAGAGGACGAGGTTCGGGAAACCGACGATGAAGGCGATGTCCCAGATCTCGTCGTGGTCCGCGAGCAGCTCGAACGTCTTCTGGAACCGCCGGCTCGTCGCATCCCCGAGCAGGTCGATCGGGTTGTTCTTGTTCCAGAACCCGGGGAGGAACTCGTTCATCCCGTCGATCAGATCGGACGGGAGGTCGATCAGCTCGATCCCATACCGCTCGGCGTAGTCCGACGAGAGCACGGCGAAACCACCGGCGTTTGTAATCACGACCGCGCGCCTGCCCCGGGGGTACCCCTTCGGCGATGCGCACATCTCCGCCACCTGGAACGCACCGGTCAGGGTGTGGACGGGTATGACCCCCGAGCGCCGGAAGGCCTCCATGTAGACGTCGTAGGAACCGGAGAGGGAGCCCGTATGGGACGAGGCGGCCGCCTGGCCCCTCGTGGAGGACCCGGATTTGATCGCAACGACGGGCTTCTCGCGGGCGACCTCCTCGACCACCTTCATGAAGGCCTTCCCGTCCCTGATCTCCTCGATGTACAGGATCACGCCCCTCGTCCTGGGATCGCGCTTCACCCAGGTGAGATAATCCAGAAAGTTGAGGTCCGCCTGGTTCCCAACCGAGACGACCGCCGAGAAGCCGATACCCTCCGCCAGCGACCAGTCGACCACGGTGTTGATGATCGCGCCCGACTGCGAGATGAACGCGATCGTGCCGGGCTTCGGGGACTCGTGCACATACGTGGTGTCGAGGCCCCGTGGCGGGACGATCAGACCGAGGCAGTTCGGACCGACGATCCGGGTTCCGTAGCCCTTCGCGATCGCCAGTACACGCTCTTCGAGGGCCCTGCCCTGCTCGCCCATCTCCCTGAACCCGGCGGTGATCACCACCACGACAGGAACCCCCTTCTGACCGCACTCCTCGATCACCATCGGGACGAAGCTGGCGGGGACCGTAACCACCGCCATGTCGACCGGCGCAGGGATGTCTTTTACCGAACGGTAGGCCCTGAGCCCCTGTATCTCGCTGCGCTTGTTGTTCACCGGATAGAGCTGCCCGGGAAACTGGAGCAGGTTGTGCATCACCGCGTATCCCATCTTGCTCGAGTCCGAGGATGCCCCGATCACGGCGACCGATCGGGGGTTGAAGTACTCGAGCGGAAGCTCTACCCGGTCCTCAACCACCTCCATCGGAGGCTGATCATCGATGATCACGCGGGCATCGACCGCGAGGCTCCCCTGTTCGTAGAGACGGAGCGGATTGATATCGAACTCCACGACGGTCTTTTCCTCCTCGAAGAAACGGCTGACCGCCATGATCGCCCTGACGAGTCCCTCCTCGTCGCGGGGCTTCATCCCACGATACCCGGCGATCAGGGGATAGGCGTTGATCTCGCGGACCATGTCCCTGCACTCCCCCTCGGTGATCGGGAGGATGCGGAGGGTCACGTCCTTCATCAGCTCGACCAGCGTGCCCCCCATGCCGAAGGTGAGGACTTTTCCGAAGGCGGGATCGGTCTTTCCGCCGATGATCAGTTCGAGGCCCGGTGCCGCCTGTTCCTCGACGATCACTCCCTGGATCTCGGCATCGCGGTTGTACTCCCTGGCAGAAGCGACGATCTTTGTGAACGCCGCCGCTGCCTGGTCCCTGGAGCCAACCCCGATCACCACACCGCCCGCATCGGACTTATGGATGATCTGCGGCGATATGACCTTCATCACGACGGGAAACCCGATCCTCTCCGCCGCCTCCCCTGCCTGTTCGGGTGAGCTCACTCTCTCGTAGGCCGGAACCGGCACGCCATACGTTCGGAGCAGATCATACCCCTCCGCCTCACTGAGCATTCTTCGGGCCATGGTATCTTTATCCTATACCATGACAATTTTCGTTGATTGACGTATAATGTTTCGTATATCGTGGGAAAGCGGACCGGTCCTGAAGACCAAATAGTGACGAATATCCGCTTTCAGGCGGCGAGCTCGCGGACCTTCGCGATATTGCCGGCTCCGTCACGCCGCCCGTCTTCCGGGGTCTCACAGATGAAGGGGAGTCCAGAAAGTTCAGGGCGGTGGAGAAGGAGGCGGAACCCCTCCTCGCCGATCGCCCCGAGACCCACGTGCTCGTGGCGATCGAGCCCGGAACCGAGTGCGCCCTTCGAGTCGTTGCAGTGGACCAGTCGGAGGCGGGTCAGGCCGATCGTCTCGTCGAAGAGGGCGAGTATCTCCTCGATTCCGTCCCGGGTGCGCAGTTCGTAACCGGCAGCAAAGGCATGACAGGTATCAAAGCAGACTCCGAGCCGGCTCCCGCAGTCGCAGGCACCGAGGATCCGCGCGATGGAGTCGAGTCGCGAGCCCACGCTGTTCTTCTCCCCGGCGGTATTCTCCAGCAGGAGCATCACGCCCGGCGGCGCCTCTCCCACCACCCGGTCGAGCGCGGCGATGACGCGTGCCTCACCCGCCTCGTCGCCCGCTCCCTGGTGGTGCCCGAGGTGCGTGACGACGTAGGGAATCCCGAGTGCTGCGGCCCGCAGAAGCTCTTCCTGCAGCGCGGACACGGACCGTTCGAAGAGGTCGTCCTTCGGCGTGGCGAGGTTCGGAAGGTAGGGCATGTGATCGAAGGTGGGTGCGATGCCGGATGTGGCCAGCGCCTCGCGGAAACGGATGGCATCCTCCTCTTCGAGCGGTTTGGCAGCCCATCCACGCGGGTTCCGGGAGAAGATCTGGAACGTGTCGCACCCGCTCTCCTGTGCCCGTAACACCGCCCGATCGATGGAACCGGCGATCGAGACATGCACTCCGACCTTCACCATGCGAAGTTCCTTCAGGTACATGTGGGCCAGAGACGGGCATCAGCGTTTCCCCCCTGCCATAAACGGGGTTCGGCAATTCTTAAATGCTCAACCGACCTAAAGAGTAAGGCAACGGGCCGATAGATCAGGGGTAGATCGCTACCTTGGCATGGTAGAGGCCGCGGGTTCAATTCCCGCTCGGTCCATGTTCCCGTCCGCTCCGCTCTCCTGTACGACGTTCGGGATGATGCCTGTCCTGCCATTCTCGAACCTCAGCTCTTCTCTGCGATCTCCTCAGGAGAGTCTCCCGTGATACCAACTGTTTTACCTCTCCTGGCCCACAGTACCCCTGATCTACCGTGGGCTTGAGAGAGGTGCTGATCCCGCAGGACCGGGTCTTCTTCGACCTGTTTGAGGAACTCGCAAACATCGTGGTGGAGGCTGCAGACCTCCTCGTGCGGTTCACCGGCGCCGGGCTCAACCCGGTCGCATGCTGTCCGCAGATGAAGGATCTGGAACATGCAGGAGACCTGGTGACTCACCGAATCTACCATCACCTGAACCGCACGTTCATCACCCCGCTGGAGCCCGAGGAGATCTCCCGCCTCGCCTCGGTGCTCGACGACGTCCTGGACTGCGTCGAGGGCTCCGTGCAGAAGATGCGTGTCTACGGGGTCGAGGAGTCCGACGACGTGATGCGGCAACTTGCCAAGCTGATCCAGCTCTCGACGGTGGAACTCCAGGGTGCGATCCAGGGACTCCGCGAGCTGAAGGATGCCGGGAGCGTGAGTGCACGGGTCATCGAGATTAACCGTCTCGAGAATCTTGCCGACGATGTGCTCGGGCATGCCTTCATGGACCTGTTCAAGACCAACGATCCGATCCGGATCCTGAAGTACAAGGATATCTACGAGGAGCTCGAACGGGCGACGGACCGGTGCGAGACCGTCGCGAATATGATCTCGGATATCGTGATCCGGCATACCTGACGGAGGAGTCCGCACCCGCCATTCCTCCATCTCTCTTCCATCTCCTGATGGAATGTACCCGGGTCAGAAGAAGAGCGACAGTCCCAGATAGGCGAGAAATCCAATCGTCGCACTCGCCGGAATCGTCAGGATCCACGCCCCGACGATGTTGCGGGCGATCCCCCAGCGCACCGCGCCGGGTCCCTTTGTCGAACCCACCCCCATGATCGCCGAGCTGATGATGTGGGTGGTGCTCACCGGGATGCCGGCGACCGACATGGCGACGATCGTCCCAGCACTCACCGTCTCCGCGGCAAATCCGTGGACCGGTCGGAGCCTGGTGATCTTGTAGCCCATCGTCTTCACGATCCGCCATCCACCCGAGAAGGTGCCGAGGGCGATCGCGGCGTGCGCGGCGAGGATCACCCAGAACGGAACGGGAAGGTGGTTCGGGTCGACCTCCGTGCCGAAGTACCCGATACTGAAGAGGAGCGGGGTGATGATCCCCATCGTCTTCTGCGCATCGTTCGTGCCGTGGCTGAAGCTATACCCGGCAGCCGAGACGAGCTGGAGTCGCCGAAAGTACCTGTCTGCAACCTCGCGGGGCTGGTTCCGGGTCAGCCGGATCACCAGGACCATGAAGAAGAACCCGGCGATCAGTCCGATGATCGGCGAAAGCACCATGAACTCTGCCACCACGATGACCGTCGAGATCTTCACGGCGGCGATCCCCGCGGCGGCGATGCCAGCACCAGCGAGCCCCCCGATCAACGCGTGGGACGACGAGGTGGGGAGACCGATGAACCAGGTGATCAGGTTCCAGGAGATCGCACCGATCAGTGCCGAGAGGACGATGTACGGAACGAGATCGGTCGAAACATGGTCGAGGTTGACGATCTTGCTGATCGTGCTCGCCACCGCGACGCCGAACCCGAAGGCGGCGATGAAGTTGAAGAACGCGGCAAAGGCGACTGCCTGACGAGGCGAGAGCACCCGCGTCGAGACGACGGTCGAGATGGAGTTCGCCGAATCGTGGAACCCGTTTGTAAAATCGAAGAGAAGGGCGATACCGATGATCAGGACGATCAGTTCGACGGGGGTACCCGGCATCGTATGCATATTCTGTCAGGAGACCTCATCAAGGATCGGTTCTCCTCCGTCTCAGGGGCTCCGGATGGGAGGGGGTGGACGGGCCGAACTTTGGCCCGTCCGGGTCACGGATCACCCCTGGGGGGGGCATCCCTCCCGCGTGAAATACCGGCAGAACCGGGAGATGGGACAGACCCCGCAGCGGGGGCGGCGTGCGGTACAGACGGCACGCCCGTGCGCGATCAGCAGATCGGTCAGGGCCCCCCACCGTTCGGGGGAATGACAGGCCATCAGGTCGCGCTCGACCCGGATCGGATCCGAATGATCGGTGTACCCGATCCGCCGGGCGAGGCGCAGAACATGGGTGTCGACGGCAACGCCCTCGTTCTTTCCGAAGGCGTGGAAAAGGACGATGTTCGCCGTCTTTCTTCCGACACCCGGGAGCCGGACCAGTTCGTCCATCGTGTCCGGCACCCTCCCCCCGAACTCATCGACCAGCATCCGGGCCGCGCCGAGCAGGTGACGGGCCTTCGCGTGGTAATACCCGGTCGGTCGGATGAGCGCCTCGAGCTCGAGGAGATCAGCCTGCGCGAGTGCCAGGGGTGTCGGGTAGCGGGAGAAGAGGGGGGCGCGAAGTGCCCAGACCTGCGCATCGGTGGTCTGGGCAGAGAGGATCGTCAGGACGAGCACCTGGAACGGGTCCGAGAAGAAATCCTGGGGATTGCAGGCGTGCGGATAGGCCTCTTCGAGGATCGATAAGATACAGGAGCAGGTGGCGGCGTCCACGAATGGGGTAGGGCAGATTCGAACTGCCGTCAAAGCGTCCCAAACGCTCTAGGATGGACCAGGCTACCCTACTACCCCGCGCCCTGAACGGTTGGCGTCGAAGGGGGAAAAGGATTCTTGTCGGGTTGGACCGACCCGTGGTCAGAGGGGGAGCGGTCGATCGATCCCATCCGCGACGATGGTCCCGATGAACCGGCCAGAGAAGACCGCATCCTCGATCCTGGAAGGATCCCGCCCCTCGAGGACGATCATCGGGCAGCGGGAACGCTCCACGACCTTGGCGGCGACCAGGTCGATCACCGTGTTCGAGCCGGCGTTCATCCGCTCCCGACCGACGAGTTCGAGGAGCTCTCCCGGTGTCATCGTCTCGTACCGCCTCGCCGTCGGGTCGCGTTTCGGGTCAGAGGTGAAGATCCCGGGGACCGAGGTCGCATTGATCAGCAGGTCGGCACCGATCTCCTCCGCGAGGACGGCGGCAACCGCGTCGGTCGTCTGACCGGGTGTGACCCCTCCCATCACGACGATCCTGCCCGAGAGACCGGCAACGCGGGCGTCGGTATAATTCTCCGGGACCCGGGGATATGCGGCACGTCCCAGCGCCGCGACGAGGAGACGGGCGTTCAGTCGCGTGACCAGGATCCCGACTTCGTCGAGCGTTGCCTCGTCGACCCCGAGCGCACGGGCGCACCCGATGTACCGCCGCGCCTCGCCGCCGCCGCCGACGACGACGTAGACCTGGAACCGTTCCGCCAGGCGGACGAGGGTCGCCGCGTAGGAGGCGAGCGCGTTGGTCTCGAGTGAGGGGACCAGGATCGATCCGCCGAGGGAGAGCACGATCGTCTTCATGCCCGGCCTCCGGGCTGTCGCGAGAAAGCCGACATCTGAGGAATTAATGGCCTTGGAGACCTGATATACCTGTTGCGATGTTCCGCTGTCCCTCCTGCGGGTCCCGTGATATCTACCCGGTCGCCGGCGGGTATCTCGGCTCGATCTATCTCTGCCACGCCTGCGGGTACCGCGGGTCGCTCGTCATCGAGGACGATCCTCCCGACGGGGAGGAACGGGATTAATATAGGTCCGGCACCGATCCGGGTGATCGATGGGCCTATGCACGAGGCAGCACTGTATACGCAGAATCCCGACGGGACCGTGACCTGTCGGCTCTGCAACCACGGGTGCCGGATCGCGGACGGACGGAGCGGGCGCTGCGGCGTCCGCCAGAACCGGGACGGTCGGCTCTACGCGGCATCGTTCGGACGGATCTCCGCCGAGCACATCGATCCGATCGAGAAGAAGCCGCTCAACCACTTCCTCCCCGGGACACTCTCCTATTCGCTCGGTTCGGTCGGTTGCAACTTCTCCTGCACCCACTGCCAGAACTGGCAGCTCTCGCGTTCGGCGGCATCGCTCTTCTCGCTTCCCTACCTCTCTCCGGAGGAGGCGATCCACCGGGCGCTCGATGCGGACGCATCCTCGGTCTCCTGGACCTACAACGAACCGACGATCTCGTTCGAGTACACCCTCGAGATGGGGAGGCGTGCGCATGAGGCGGGGCTCGGTACGGTCTACGTCACCAACGGGTACATGACGATCGAGGCGCTCGAGGCGCTCGCACCGGTACTGGATGCCTTCCGCGTCGACATAAAGGCCTTCGACGATGCGTTCTACCGCGAGATCTGCAGGGCCCACCTCGAGCCCGTTCTCGCCTCGACCGAACGTGCACGCCAGCTCGGTATGCACGTCGAGACGGTGACACTCGTCATTCCGGGCCTGAATGACAGTCCCGAGGAGATCGACGGGTTGATCCGCTGGGTGATCGACCATCTGGGTGATGCCACCCCGATGCACTTCACCCGGTTTCACCCCGACTACCAGATGCAGGACCGGCCGGCGACACCGATCGCCACCCTGGAACGCATCTACGAGCGCGCACGCGAACTCGGACTTCTCTTTCCGTATCTCGGCAACGTCGGCGGACACCGGTACGAGAACACGTGGTGTCCCCGGTGCGGTGCCCTCCTGATCGAGCGGCGGCTGATGCACGGGCGCCCGACCGGAATCGAGGACGGACGCTGCCGCACGTGCGGCGAGGTGATCCCGGTTGTCCGGAGGATCCCCCGGTCCTGAGGAGCACCGGTTCCTCGTGGACCGGATGCTCGGCACGCTCGTCCGCTACCTGCGGTTCCTCGGGTACGATACCCGTTCGGCCACCGAGATCGGACCCGGGGGGGCGGAGGAGGACAACCTGCTCCTTCGGCTCGCGGTGGAGGAGGGCCGGATCCTCCTCACCCGTGACCGGGAACTCGCCCGTCGGGGAGGGATCCTGGTTCCCGAGGACGATGTCCTGGACCAGGTGGCGGCGCTCGCCCGGGCGGGACTGGTCGAGCCGGTGCTCCGGCTCGACCGCTGTTCGCGTTGCAACACCCCCCTGCGCCCGGCGACCCGAAAGGAGGCAGACACTGCCCCTTTCGTTGCCGGAAGGGACGAAACACGCTTCCTCTGGTGTCCCGCCTGCCGACGCCTGTACTGGTCGGGTTCGCACGTCGACCGGCTCACCGAGCGGCTCGACCGGGTTGCCAGGATGGTCCACCACTCCCGGAGATGAGACCGGCGTCAACCTATATACCGGGGAGCCCGTATCTACTGTGCGTCATTCAGCGCTGATCGGTCGATCGGAGGATGTCGGGGGTGCAGATGGGAAGAGATGGTGTGCCGGAAGACGCGAGGGCGGAGCAGGATCTCTTCATTAACCGGGAGCTGAGCTGGATCGAGTTCAACCGCCGCGTTCTGGAGGAAGCCCTCGATCCGTCGCACCCTCTCCTCGAACGGGTCAAGTTCCTTGCGATCTTCGGCAACAACCTGGACGAGTTCTTCATGGTGCGGGTCGCAGGGCTCCAGCGCCAGCGGAACGAGGGGGTGATCGAGACGCCCCCCGACGGCTTGACCCCCGAGCGCCAGCTCGCGGAGATCCGAGCTGCGCTCGAACCGCTGCTGAGGCGGGCAGAACGATGCTGGGCCGACGACCTGGTCCCGGAGCTCGAACGGGCAGGCATCGTGATCCGCCGGATGGCGGACCTGGACGAATCCATGCGCGGGTACCTCCGTGGGCTGTTCGAGTCGGAGGTCTTCCCGGTACTCACACCACTCGCCTTCGACACCTCCCACCCGTTTCCCTTCATCTCGAACCTCTCGCTCAACCTGGCGGTGGTGGTCCGCGATCCCGAATGCGGCGATCGGTTCGCCCGTCTCAAGGTCCCCGTCGGGGTATTTCCCCGTCTGTTGGAGCTCCCTCCCGGACCGGAGGACGGGCGGCGCGAGTTCGTCTTTCTGGAAGACCTGATCGCGACTCACCTGGACCTGCTCTTTCCCGGGTTGCGGGTGGTCGCCTCGTACCCCTTTCGGATCACGCGGAACGCCGACCTGGAGATCGAGGAGGACGAGGCGGACGACCTGCTCACCGCGGTGGAGGAGTCGGTCGAACTCCGGCGAATCGGCGCACCCGTTCGGATCGAGGTAGATCGCGCGATCCCCGAGGGGCGGTGCCGTTTCATGGCCCGACACCTCGGGATCGGCACCGATCAGATCTACCGGGAGCACGCCCCGATCGGGCTCTCGGACCTGATGCAGCTCGCCTCCCTCCCTCTTTCCGGGCTCCGTGACCCCCCCTTCCATCCTGCGGTCCCCCCGGCGCTCGCCCCCGGTGCGGACATCTTCGCTGCCATCCGGAAGGGCGACGTCCTGCTCTACCATCCGTATGACTCGTTCGCTCCCGTCATCTCCTTCCTGCAGCAGGCGGCCCGGGATCCGGACGTCCTCGCCATCAAGATGACCCTGTACCGGGTCGGCCAGAACGCCCCGGTCGTCGATGCCCTGATGGAGGCGCGTGAGCACGGCAAGCAGGTGACGGCGGTGATCGAGTTGAAGGCCCGGTTCGACGAGGAGAACAATATCGGGTGGGCCCGTGCCCTGGAACGTGCCGGGGTCCATGTCGTCTACGGGCTCCTCCATATGAAGGTTCATGCCAAGGTCTGCATGGTCGTCCGCCGGGAACGGCAGGGGATCGTCCGCTATATCCATCTCGGAACCGGCAACTATAACGCCTCATCCGCGCGGATCTACACGGACCTGGGCCTCTTCACCTGCAGGCCCGCGTGCGGGGCAGACGTCTCCGACCTCTTCAACTACCTGACCGGGTATGCGCGGATCGACCGCTATCGCGAGCTCCTGGTGGCCCCCGTCACGATCCGTGACGGAGTGCTGGGACGGATCGAACGGGAGATCCGGCGGCACCGGGAGCACGGAGACGGGTTCATCGCCTTCAAGATGAATGCGCTCGTCGACCGGGAATGCATCGCGGCTCTCTACCGGGCTTCACAGGAAGGGGTCCGGGTCGATCTTCAGGTTCGCGGGATCTGCTGCCTCCGTCCCGGACTGCCGGGCATCTCGGATCGGATCACGGTCACCTCGATCGTCGGGCGGTTCCTCGAACACGCCCGGATCTACTACTTCCGGAACGGGGGTGACGAGGACGTGCTGGTCGGCTCCGCCGACCTGATGCCGCGCAATCTGAACCGGCGGGTGGAGATCCTCTTCCCCCTGATCGACCCGGCGGTACGGCAGGCGGTCGTGGAACAGATCCTGATGGTCCACCTCCGTGACACGGCGAAGGCACGGTTCCTCCGTCCCGACGGCACCTACGGGCGTGCCGTACCGACGGAGGGGGAACCGCCCTTCGATTCCCAGGCATGGATGATCGAACACCGGGGGGAGTGGTTCACCCCAAACTCGTGCGGTGACATCGTCCCGAAGACGCGGGAGGCGTTCTGACGTTCGGTTTGGCGGAGGTAAGACCGTGACGATCTGTGACGAAACGGCATACTGTGTGTATCTCGCCGAACGGGTGCTCAGTGTCGTTCCCCTGCTCGAAAAGGAGATCCCGGGCGTGCGCGGGGGTGGTGACATCGAGCACATACACCGGATGCGGGTGGCGAGCCGCCGAATCCGTGTGGCACTCGGTCTGCTCGATGGGTGTCTCGGGGTCCGGGAATTGCGCCGCATGCGCCGCTCGGTGAGGGGGGTGACGCGGGCGCTCGGCGCGGCGCGGGACGCCGACGTGCAGATCGCCTTCCTGACCTCGTATGCCGCTCAGCTCCCTGCCGGCGGGAGTTCCGACCCGATTGCGGATCGCCCTGCGGACGGTCGGGAGTCCGTCGTGGGGAGTGTGAACGGGAGTGCCATCCTTTCGTTCCCGCCGCCAGGTTCAGTGAGCAGGACTGGAATTCGGTGCCTGCTCCTGCGGCTCGTCCAGGAACGGGAGGCGCTCCAGCCCGGGGTGATCCGGGCGCTTGACCACCTGGAGAGATCGGCGGCGCTCACCCGGATCACGGAACGGCTCCGGCACCGGATGGAGAGGTGGCGTCGCGAGGCGGGTTCGATGGCCTGCGCCCGCACCATCCTGTCGGTGGCCCGGAGGACGGTCGCGCTTCGCATCGACGAGCTCGTTGCCCTCGCCCCTGCGCTCTCCGATCCCGGGCGGCGCACCGAGCACCATGCGATGCGGATCGCGGCCAAACGTCTCAGGTACACGATCGAGGCCTTTGCACCACTCTTCGAGGACGGGCTCCGGACCGAGCTGAAGGCGGTCAAGGACCTCCAGGAGGTGCTGGGGGAGCTCCATGACTGCGATGTCTGGATCGACCGGTTACCCCGGTTCCTGGAGGAGGAACGGGCTCGCGCCCTCGCCTACTTCGGCAACGAAGGCCTCTATCCCAGGATCGAGCCGGGCGTGATCGCGCTCTATGAGGACCGCCGTACCGAGCGGGTCCGCATCCACGGAAAGGCGCTTTCCGCCTGGAGATGGCTCGAACGCGGGCGGTTTCCTGAACGGCTCCTGGAAAGGTTCCCGTTGCCGGAGAAACGGACGGAGGCCTGACATGGCGACACCCACCCCGGGGCTCGTCGAGGCGGTGAGGGCAAGTCCGCTGCTCGGAGGCACCGATCAGGTGCACGCCGAGCAGGTGACCCGCCTCGCGCTCCAGCTCTTCGATGCCCTTGTCCCTCTCCACCGCCTCGGTATGCCGGAGCGTAGCCTGCTCGAGGCGGCCGGTCTCCTCCACGACATCGGTTGGCGCTTCGGAAGAAAGGGTCACCATCGCCGGAGCTGCGAGCTGATCCGGGATGACCGGACCCTCCCGCTCGGACCGGAGGAACGCGTGATCGTCGCACTCGTCGCACGGTTCCATCGGCGGGGACTACCCGATCCCGGGCGGCACCCGCTGTATGCCACGCTCGATCCGTCCGCACGGATGACGGTCTGCTGGCTCGGCGGTATCCTCCGCCTCGCGGACGGGCTCGACCGGTCCCACCTGCAGGAGGTGGGGGAGGTGCGGTGCGAGCTTCTACCGGAGACGATCCGGATCCGTTGCTGCACGCGCGTGCCGGTGGAAGAGGACCGGTCCGCCTCGTTTCCAAAGGCCGACCTGCTCGAGGCGACGAGCAGGCGGCGGTGCGAGCTGACGTGGGAGCGTGCCTGATGGGAGAGACCGTCGGGTTCCTCGACATCGGGACGAACTCGATCCGCCTTCTCGTTGTCCGTATCGGCATCGGGGGTTCTTTTTCGGTCCTCTCGGAGCAGAAGGCGACGATCCGGCTCGGTGCGGGTGAGTTCGGCGCCGACGGTTCACGCGGGCGGCTCTCGGCGGCGGCGATGGACCGGGCGGTCGTCGTCGCCCGGCGGTTCGCGGACCTCGCCCGGTCCTTTCATGCCGGCGAGATCGTCGCGGTGGCGACGTCGGCGACACGGGACGCACGCAACCGCGCGGTCTTCCTCGAGCGCCTCCGCGATGAGGCGGGACTCGACGTCCACGTGGTCTCGGGCCCGGAGGAGGCGCGCCTGATCCATCTCGGGGTCACAAGCGGCCTTGCGCTCGGCGCCGCACCGGTTCTCGTCGTCGACATCGGCGGAGGAAGCACGGAGCTCGTCGTTGGCGACGCCTCCTCGCACCGGTACGTCGCAAGTGCCCGTCTCGGCTCCATCCGCCTCGCCTCTCTCCATCCCCCGCGGCACCCGGACGGGGTATATACCCCTGCCGAGTACCGAACGCTCTGCGAGCACTGCCGCTCGGTCCTCCTCCGTCCCCTCGAGGGACTCGCCCCGCACCGGTTCGATCGGGTGCTCGGGGCATCAGGCACGATCCAGAACCTCGCCGAGATCGCCGGGCGGCTTGCGGACCCGGGGTCAAAGGGCCCCTTTCATTCCATCACGCGGGACGGTCTTGCGCGGACGGCACGGCATCTTTTCGCCCTCACTCTCGAGGAGAGGCGGGGCGTACCGGGGATCAACCCCGATCGAGCCGATATCATTGTGCCTGGTGCGGCGATCCTCGAGACGATCGTCGAGCAACTCGGGGTCGGGTCGGTGACGGTCACCCGTCGAGGACTCAAGGAGGGGCTTCTCTTCGACTACCTCTCCCGCCACGGGCACCTCCCTCCGCAGGGCACCTTCTCCGTCCGGGAAGAGTCGGTCAACCGTCTCCGTCGCGTCTGCGGGTGCGCGGAGGCGCACACGGATCAGGTCCGCTCGCTTGCCCGCCAACTCTTCGACTCCGGGAGGGAGGTCGGCCTTCACCGTCTCGGCGCTCCGGAGCGCGAACTCCTTGAGTATGCAGCACTCGTGCACGACTGCGGGACCTTCATCTCGTTCTCGAACCACCACCAGCACTCGCAGTACATCATCACCAACGCCGAGCTGCTCGGGTTCGATGAGCGGGAGGTGATGCTCCTGGGAACCATCGCCCGGCTCCACCGGAAGAAGTTCCCAGCCCGGAGGAGCGCGGTTCTCTCCTCCGTGCCGGAGCACGACCGACCCACCGTCCTGGTCCTCGCCCTCCTTCTCCGGCTCGCGGAGAGCCTCGACCGGACCCATGCGGGGCTCGTGAGGTCGGTCTCCTTCAAATGTGCGGGTGGGGGCGTCCGGCTCCTGATCGCGAGCGACGAGGACTGCCACCTGGAACGGTTCGCGATCGAGGAGCAGCGGGGGCCCTTCCGACGGGTCTTCGGCCTGCCGCTCGAGCCGGTCATGTCGACGGGGGACTGAGGGAACCGTGTACTTCCCCATCCGGCACCTGACCCCCCGCCGGCTCGCCGTCTTCGCGATCGTGGAGACGCTGGTCGCCGCCGTCCTGGCAGGGGTGACTGCCGTGATCTACCCGCCTGGGTTTGCGACCATGCTCCTCCTCCTCGCCGCGATGACGTTGATCACGATCGTGCTTCTGGTCACCGGCTCCTGACCCCCTTCCGGGGCCGGGTCATCCCGTCACGGGGCGCACCCGGGATCCGGATGGCCTCCTACCAGGATGATCTTCCATGCTCCCTCCTCCTCCACATCCCTGCCCTGTCGGACTCCTGATCGGACCGGTGCCGGATGAGGAACGGGGTGGAGTGGTCCGATACCGCTCACCCGTCGGACTCCAGGGTGAATCGCCAGGCGCAGTACTCGCCGGGGGGGTGGGGATCGGGCGGGGCGTGGAGGCACTCGACCCGGATCCGGGGGTCGACCTCGCGGGCGAACGCGGAGAATTCGGCCCGGTGCATCTCCCTGCAGACATACTCCCCGAGCCCCCGGCGAAGCCGGGCCTCCTGGGACGGACAGGATGGGACCGTGATCCGGACCTCGTCCACCTCCTCCTCGATCGTGTAGCCGACGATGATCGCCCAGGGAAAGAGCCGCAGTGTCTCGACGAAACCGGCAAGGCCCGTCCGGTCGATCCCGAACCTCCGGCGGAGAGCCCGCGCGGCCATACCGGCGATACGGCCCCAGACGCGTTCGTTCATCTCCTCCGCCGACTCCTGCCCGGACGCCTCAGCCGTCTCGATGAACCAGAACGCATCAACGACCCGGTAGTGCCAGAGGAGGAAGTCGAGATACTCGCGCAACTCCTCGCGGTCCATCCGGTCCAACCTGGACTCTCTCCCCATCTGTCGTCACCATGGCATGGTCACCTCTCCCATGGATATAGGTTCCCGCAGGGGGATGCCGGACCTGCTCCGGACTGATACTCCCGCCGCCACCTCGTGCCATGCCTTCTCGAGCAGACGGCGGTAGTGGGCCCGATCGGCGGACTTCGCCTCCCACGCGCAGTCCGCCAGTCCGGCACGTGCATCGGTCACCACGTACCGGATGGTCATACCCGGGGCGACGTCCACGCCGGCGCGACGGTACGCCTCCACCGCACCTCTCTCAGGGCATCGGCGCGTGTAGTTCGTGGTCGAGATCCGGCGGGAGAGGACGAGGTCCTCGATCGGTGCGGATGCGAGCCCGTCGCGGTATGCCGCGTACAGGTCACGGAGCGCGGGATAGAGCGAACGGACGCCGGCGATCGAGCGTTCGCGCCCCATCATCGCGAGCGCCTCGTGCTGGAACCGCTGGATATACGCCGGGCAGTCGTGTCGTCGCGCCATGATCCCCCTGACCTTCACCCCGCCATCCCGGAGCCGGCCGTAGTACCAGGTGTAGGCGCCCGTCCCGTCCCGCTGCGGGAGGAAGACCACCCAGTCGAAGACCTCGACCTCGGTCCGGTATCCGCTTTCGGCCTCGATCGCCGCCTTCAACTCCGCGATGGGTTCGCCCTGAACGAAGAGGCAGTCCGTGATCCCGTGGAGGACCCGGAACCCGCGGACCTCCGCCGTCTCCTTTGCCGCGATGAGCGCCTCGCGGGCGTGACGGGTGATCGCCTCGTGGACGTCGACCCGGCCGAACCGGGCGTTCTTGTACCCCGTATACCCGAAGCAGGTGACGAGCATCCACTTCAGAACCGAGTCCACGCCCGCGATCGCCGCGTCCGTCCGCTTTGCCCGCTTCGTCTCGAGCCGGAGCTCGAGGAGGGGCGAGAGGCAGGCGGCGAGGAACCCGGGACGGTCGGGTGCGTCGATCGTCTCGGGCGAGAGGTTGTGCCGGACGATGATCGAGGGGTAGAGCGAGGTGAAGTCTACCTGGTAGACGTGCTCATGTATCCCCGGCACCGGCTGGAACATCATTCCGCCCCGGTCGGCGGCCCGCAGCGCCGCAACCGTCTTGACCCGTTCGGTATCGATCTTCTTCCAGGGGATCGCGATCCCGCGGGAGAGGGCGGTGTAGACCTCGAAGGCGGAGACGAGCGTCCCGGGCGTGAACCGCGCGGTCCGGTTCGGAGAGAGACCCGTGATCCGGGCGGCGATCAGGACGCCCTGGAGCCCCCCTTCACGGTGGACGAAGGACTGTCCGGTGTCGATCAGCAGCCGGCCCGCAGGGACCATCGCCTTCGGCCGGTGGTACATCCGCCCGTAGGAGAAGTAGGAGCGCGAGTCGAGGGTGACGTACCGCCCGTTCCGGGAGAGCGTCGCCTGGATGCCGTGCATCCGGGCCGCAGCGAGGAGCCGCTCCGTCCAGGTGTCGGCGTTTGGGAAGAGGACGACGTCGGGGTCGATGGTCTCCACCAGGCCGAAGAGGTCTCCAATGACGGTGGGCTCGTCGCCCTCGAGCCGCCGGCGCCGGCCGTCGACGTTCAGCGTGCAGCCCGTCACCCCGGACGCACGGGACGGATCTCCGTCGACGGTGAGCTCCAGTACGGTGAGGTCCTGGTCGAGCCAGAACGAGAACCGGCTCTCTCCCGGGCCGGTGCAGGTCAGCAGGCCGTTCTCGGCGAGGTATCTCTGGTCCCGCCGGACATCCACGTTGTAGCACCGTGCTGCATACCGCGTCTGCCTGAGGACCGCTGCGGCCACATCCCGTCCCGCCCCGACCCTCCAGCCCTCCTCCTCCCCGTGGATGGTCCGGACCATGACCGGCTCGACCTCGAAGGAGTCTTCGAGGGCGGCGACCAGATCCCAGTGGCGGAACGGTTCGGGGAGGGTGAGGAGGAACGAGGGCGGGCAGTGCCGGTACTCGACCGTACCGCCGGGACCCCACAGCACGACCCGGTCGCGTTCAACCGTGGTGTCGAGTATCCACACCCTCACCCACCCCCGTACAGTGTCCGCTGCGTCATCGTTTCCCACCGGTCCTGCCCTGCCATCACGGGAGCCGACAGGGTACTCGGCCGGTCGGATATTTGAGAACGGTCCACGCGGCGAAAAAGTGACGGGAGGTGGGGACAGCGAGCGCGTCCCGGGCGTGGTGCGGGGACGGTCTACTCGGTCGTCTTTCCGTCGAAGTGCTCTTCGTTCTCGAGGGCCTCTTTCCGCGTCCGGTGGACGGTCCCGTCCAGGTGCTCCGGTGGCCCGTAGATGGTGTATAACTTGAGGTTCGCCGTCTTCGACGTGTTCACGACGTTGTGCATCGCTCCGCTCGGGACGATCACGCCGCTGCCATCCCGTACCGCCGTCTCGACTCCGTCGATCACGACCATGCCCTCACCCTCTTCGAACCGGAAGAACTGGTCGACATCGTCGTGCACCTCCATGCCGATCTCCTCACCAGGAGGGAGGCTCATGAGGACGAGCTGGGTGAACCTGCCGGTATACAGCACCCGTCGGAAGTCCGTGTTCTCGATCGTTGCGGTCTCGATATCGGTGATGAATCCTTTCTTCATGCAGGCAGCTCCCTGTTTTCGACCATTCTGAGATGGCTGATGCACCGTGGGCCCGGGAGACATTTCATCCTTTGCCTCGAGGACCCGGACGGTCGGGTCCCGAATTCGTCCCACTCACGCAACCACCTCCGTGTGCGCCCGAAGGTTCGCTCCGGGGGCAGTCGTTCAACGAAGGCGGTTTCGGGCACCGTACGGTCCGGACTGGCACTTGGTGTGTTCCTGTTCTGCCAATCGACGAGATCGTCCATGGAAAAGCCAGCCTCGATCGACCGGTCGGTCTCCCAGAAATGGCGTTTGATCGTTCCGTTCGTCTGCGGATGGTGCCGCCTGACGAGGGTGTGCCGGAGGGAGTCGTGTTTCCGTGAACCGTCCGAAGACATGGTGCCGGACCCCGGGGCAAGCTCGGGTGCCGCGCACTCGATTGAGATCGTCATCCCCGCCCCGGACGGTGTCATCCGTGCGGGCCGGTTCCGCCGTCTCGCCGAGGGGCCCTGCACGAAGTCCCTGTATTCATTCCTGACTGAAGATGCAGTCAAAATTGCCCGGGGCCTGACGGACAGGGACGGCCCATAGGACTGCCCGGAAGATCGGAACGATCACGCCGTTGCCTTCAGCGAACGACTGATGGAGCACCCCGAAGAAGAGTATCCGGACGATCAGGAGATTGCTCGATTTCCAGAACGGCACTCCCCCTGCTGCCTTCGAATGTCCCTTGATGTATATCGCTCCAAGGAGAAGAACGACCGCGATCCCGTTCGTGGTCAGTCATGCGAGCGCCATGTCAACGAACTGCGCATCCGACACCTCCCACGGAAGTCGATCGAACCGGTGAGCGATCATTGTGGCGAGCCCAAGCCCGATCGGAACCAGAACTCTTCCCATTGCCCCCTCTCCCCGTGGGGCAGATCGGACCCGGTCGGCACCGCCGGATTGTCGGGGGTCGATCTGACCATTCACGCACCCGCGCGTTTCACCGGTTGGACCCGGTTCGACGCCGATCCAAGCTGCCGCGAGGGACCGTTGTCATTCCCGGGCAGCGTCCGACGCCGGAGGGGCACCGCTCGAGGAGCACCACGCGGGCGATCCTTCGGCGCCCGGACGGAGTGTACTTCGTTTCCGGGAATGACGGGTACCCGTTCTCGATCGTAAGGAGCACGAACGTACAGGAACCATGACGGGGCAGTGCCTGTGGTTCTGCCGGTTCGGCCCGCCTCGAACGCTGGAGATGGACTGCGGTGCATGCAGGCCCGTCTGGAGATCGCCGGCGGTCATCTCGTGGATGGGCCGGTGACGAGACGTCACTCGGCGTTGAGCCGGAATCGGCATGCCTGTATGCGCGTGGAGTGGAGGTGCCTCGTGGCCCGCTGTTCGTCGATCTGACTCAACCGGCATCGTCTGGTCGTCCGCAACGAGCCCTCCTCCGGCAAGCGCACGCCGACAGGCTCGCGGAGGGGCGATGCAGCACTGCTCAGGGGAGAGAGGCGAATGATGAGGGTTTGAGGAATGTATACGAAGTTCGCGTATACCCCCGCCCAGATTCGAACTGGGGTCGTCGGATCCAAAGTCCGGCATGATTGACCGCTACACTACGGGGGTATGAGAGTGCCTTTCCGGGTGCGATCCTCCTTCCCGGACGATCGGTTCAGAGGTACCGGGGGCACGTACTATTCAACGACGGAGTATATGGGCATACTCCAAGACGCACATCCATTCGTCCTGGTTCCGATCCATCCGGTATGCGTCATGCACCCGGTGCCGCTCGCAGGATCCCGTTCACCCCGGGGGATCGCCCCCGTACGATTCAACGTGACCCCCTTCCTCCCTTCTGGAAGGTCCAGCCCGAAAGGAAAAGGATCCTTCGAGAATAGGAGAATGGGAATGTAAATATCAATAATTCTGAAATAATTATTCATTCTTGCCATATGGAAAACACAATATTTATATCGCACCAATCGAATTAATCGCTGTCGAAGTCATGTACTGTTCGTTCCACCCGTAACATATTCATGACTGCGATGGAAGGTATCACCATGATATGGAAGAATGGTCTGGTTACCGCACTCCTCCTCGCGCTGCTTGCGCTCGTGGCAGTTCCGGTGGGGGCGGTACCGGTTAACGACAACCGTCTCCCGGCAGACTTTGTTGCAAACGTCACCGTCGGTCCGATCCCGCTTGCGGTGCAGTTCACCGGGATCTCTTCTCAGAGCGTCAGCGGATGGAGCTGGTCCTTCGGTGACGGGACGTTCTCACGGGAGCAGAACCCGGTCCATGTCTATCGCCGGGCCGGCGCCTACACCGTGCGCCTGGTCGTCACGGAGGGGAGACGAACGGGCCAGGTGGTGAAGTCGCATTACATCAGGGCCTTCGATCCGAATGCGCTTCGCGCAAATTTCACGTCGAACGTGACCGGAGGACCGGCACCGCTCACGGTCCGGTTCACCGACACCTCGACGGGGTCCCCTCTGCGGTGGTCCTGGCAGTTCGGTGACGGCACCAGTTCTTCCGAGCAGAACCCCGTGCACACCTATGCACGGGCTGGCCGTTACACGGTCGTGTTAAAGGTCGAGAGGGACCTTCCACAGAATGCAAAACGCACTGATGTCAAGGTCGCGGTCCAGCTGATCAAGGTCACCGATCCCAACCGTCCGGTCCCGTCCTTCACCGTCAACCAGACCCGCGGCACCCTCCCGCTTGCGGTCCAGTTCACCGACACGTCGACCGGGCCGATCGTCAGGTACCAATGGCGGTTCGGAGACGGGGCGACGTCCACCGACCGGAACCCGGTGCACGTCTACACCCGGGCGGGTACGTATACCGTCCGGTTGACGACATGGTCCGCCACGTCCTCGGCGTTCGTCGAGAAGAAGAAGCTCATCACGGTCCTGCCGCTTCCCAGGCCCCAGTTCACCTCCAACGTCACTGCCGGTCCGGCCCCACTCGCGGTGCAGTTCAGGGATACCACGAGTGGTATCGACGCCCGGTCATGGTCGTGGTCCTTCGGAGACGGGAAGACATCGAACGAGCAGAACCCGGTCCATGTCTTCTCCCGCGCCGGAAGCTACCGCGTGACCCTGACGATCGTCACCGCGGGTGGTCCGGTCACCACATCGGTCCCGCGATACATACTCGTGAAACCATCACGTCGGTGAGACCGCGTCCAACATCCCCTTTTTCGTCTGTCTCCCGGCCGGGTGCCGGCACTCGCGGGGTGCCCCCGTCCGTCAGAACGAAGGAACCTTGCCCCTTCGCTCCTTCAACCGTCGTTGATGTACCGGCGGGAAGCGGTCGCGTCGGGTTTCGTCCTTTCGGGATCCTGGATGACGGAAATCCCGTCTCCTCCCGCTCCGGCCTGTGGGGGGGGTTCTCATCGGTCCGAACGCCGCATCCGCACCGATGCGGCGTGGGCAAAGAGTCCCTCTGCGCCGGCGATCGCCTCGATCGTATCGCCGATCCGTTCGATCCCGCTCCGGCTGATCAACTGGACCGTCGAGGCCTTCGTGAAGTGGGCGACGTTCAGTCCTGAATAGGTGGCGGCGTACCCCGCGGTGGGCAGCACGTGATTCGTCCCCGAGGCGTAATCGCCCGCGGCGACCGGTGCGTACGGCCCGACGAAGATCGACCCGGCATTCTTCACCTCGGTCAGCACCGGCAGCGAGTCCTCGACCATGATCGAGAGGTGCTCGGGGGCGACCCGGTCCATCGCCCCGATGGCCGCGTCGAGATCGGGGACGACCAGGTACCCCGAGTGCGCGAGTGCCTGGAGGATGGTCTCCCGCCGCGGAGCGGCGTTGAGCTGCCGTTCGACCTCCCGTTGCACGCGCTCCACAAGGGGTTCGTCGGTCGTGACCAGGATGCAGGCCGCATCGGGGTCGTGTTCTGCCTGCGCCAGTATATCGCCCGCGATGTACGCGGGGTTCGCCGAGCGGTCTGCGATGATCCCGATCTCGCTCGGACCGGCGGGAAAGTCGATCTCCGCGTACTCTCGCAGCAGCATCTTCGCCGCCGTCACGTAGGCATTCCCCGGTCCGACGATCTTCCGGACGGGACGGATCGTTTCGGTCCCCAGCGCCATCGCCGCTATCGCCTGGGCGCCGCCGATCCGGTAGATCTCCGTCACGCCGACGGTATCGAGGGCGACGAGCGTGAGCGGCAGGATCGGCGGAGGCGAGCAGGCGCACACCTCAGGAACGCCGGCGACCCGCGCCGGGATCGCGTTCATGAGCGCCGTCGAGGGGTACGCTGCCCGCCGTCCCGGGACGTACAGGCCGGCGCGGTCGATCGGCGTCGTCTTGACTCCGAGCACGATCCCGGGCTCGACCTGTTCGAGCCAGAGGTCGCGCTCCTTCTGCCGCTCGTGGAACCGCGTGATACGGTCCTTCGCCTCGACGATTCGCTGAAGGAGCGCGTCGTCCACCTGGTCGTACGCCGCCTCGATCTCCTCTCTTGATACCATGACCGAGTCGATCTCGGGCTCGTACTTCCTCGCCATCCGGAGAAGGGCGGCGTCTCCTTCGCTACGGACGAGATCGATGACCTTTGCAGCGGACTGTTTTGCCTCGTCGAGGTTCGAACGGCGCTGCCGCAACCACGTCTCAACATCAAGCGCCTGGAGCATACGGAGAGGGTTTCACGCCGACGACGATAAGGATGCACCCTTCGACGGCCCGGGGTCTGTCCGTACGGAAAAGAAGATGCTCTCCAGGGTCGATCAACTACTCACCTCAGGGCGCGGACAGACGCGAACCGCCCTCGCGGGGGTTATGAAATGACAGAAGAGAGGACCTCCGACAGCGAGATCCCTGCCAGGATTATCGATCTATTACGACAGTACGACCCCCGGGCCCTGCCCATCCTGACCATTGCCAACAGGCTCGGCATCGATCGCAAGACCGCTTCCAAGTATCTTGAGCTTCTGGCCCAGAGCGGCGACATCAGCATGCAGCGGTTCGGTCAGAAGAAGCTCTTTCGGGTCGCGCGGCGCAGGATATCGCTCCCGGCAGTGCTCGACAGGTTGCACGACGCGGTCATGGTCCTCGATGACGAGCTGATCATTCGCATGGTGAACGCGAGCCTCCTCTCCACCTTTGAAATCCATCCTTCCTCCACGCTCGTCGGGGTTCCACTCTTCGACCTCAACCTTCCGATCTTCATCGAACCTTCCGTCCGGGAGAACATCCGGCTCATCAGCGCGGGACAACCCTTCCTGCCCGAGATGCAGCTGATCGAGGGGAGGTCGGACCGCATCTTTCTCGTCGAGTTCGACACCATCGGATCGATCGACGGTCGACCGGACATCATGATCAGTCTGCGCGACATCACGGCCCTGAAGAAGGCTGAGACCGACCTGAGGGCGTCGGAGAAGAAGATTGCCGCTCTCTTCGAGTCGATCCCCGGGGGGATCATCATGTTCTCCTCGGATGGGGCCATCCTGAATGCGAACAATGCCTCGCTGCGGGTTCTTGGACTGCATACGCTCGCCGATCTGAGGAATGCGAGCGTCTTCGACCTTGCCTGTTACCGGGACAAGCTGCCGTCGCTGATCCGCGCTGGAAGGACGACTGAGACAGAGCTCGTCTGCGACTTCGATAAGCTCCGCGTCGAGCGCGGAATCGAGAGCACGAAGAGTGGTGTTGCGTACTTCGAGGTGGTCTTCACGCCGATCCCGTCCGAACGGGGTGGAGTTTCACGTGAGTACGCCATCCTCTTCAAGGATATCACCGCCAAGAAACAGGCGGAACGGGAGCTCCGTGACCGCCTCGAGGGGATCTCCAGCAGTCTGCCGGGAATGACCTACCAGTTCTACGCACGGGACACGGGCGAGTGGGGGGTCTACCATGTCGACCCCCGTTCGGAGGCGATCTTCGGTCTCCGCGTCGAGCCACTGAAGGACTGGTTCCAGCGGTTTTCCGCGTGCATCGCCCCCGAGGACAGGAACCGGTGGGAGGAGTCAATCCGGGACGTGATCCGTCGCGTTGCTCCGTGGGACTTCGAGGGGCGGTTCATCAAGCCCTCCGGTGAGGAGATGTACCTCAGGGGGTCGTCGCAACCGATCCGAATGAAACACGAAACGGTCTGGAACGGAATTTTCTTCGATGTCACGGACCGGAAGAAGACGGAGGAGGCGTTGAAGGTCAGCCATTTCCTCGAGACGAGGTACCGGTCCTTCTTCGAAGACACCTGCAACGGCGTGCTGATCTACCAGCCGATTGAAGGGGGTGCAGACTACCTGATCAGGGATGTGAACCGCGTCACCGCCGAACTCCTCCGCATGAATCGTGCCGATCTCATCGGGCGGCGCCTCTTTGAGGTGTTCCCCGAGCTCCCTGATCCGGACATTCGTGACATGCTCTATCGTGTGCTCACCACGGAAGAGCCCGAGGTCGTCCCGCCGCTCCGGTACCGCGACAGGGACGATTTCCCCTGGATCTCCCACTACGTCTTCAAGCTCCCCTCGGGCGAACTCGCGTCCTTCATGATCGACGTTTCGGACGTTCTCGAGCACACCTCGGACCGTGACATCCTGTCGGATCGGTCCTCCTCACCCACCTGCCGCCGCCCAGATTCCTGGCTGGAATCCTGAACCGAATTCATCGGTTTCATCTCACTTCTACCCGTTCCCAGGCGGATGCCATCCGGGAGAACGACCTTCCGGAAACCCGGGAGGTGCCCGGATGCCAGGTGCCTTGCGCATGATGCGACCACTTCGGTACCCCTCCCGTGCTGTGCCCGCCCCGGTGCGATGGATTCGGAAAGAGCCCCGGAGCACCCCCTCCTTCCAACCACCATCTCTAAAAGTACTATTTATTATTTGCAGTCAATTGGGCCACAGTAAATCGTGATTTTAAGTGCTGACTTTGTCTAGATCACCTCTGTAAAGAAATGGTGAAGCGATGAAGGTAGCAATCATCGGCGGAACCGGCGGGCAGGGCCTCGGCATTGCCACGCGGTTCGTACAGGCGGGCGAAGACGTGACCATCGGCTCCCGAACGGTCGAAAAGGCCGAAGCCGCTGTGGAGAAGGTGAAGCACCTGCTCGGCGAGGTGAAGAACGTTGCCTCTGCAGCGAACCCGGATGCGGCGAAATGGGCCGACGTGCTGGTGCTCACGGTGCCGCTCGCAGCCCAGAAAGAGACACTCATCTCGATCCGGGAGGGGGCTGTTGGCAAACCTCTGCTCGATGCAACGGGACCACTGGAGTCCTGTATCGGCGGTTCTGCCTCAAGGTACATCGATCTCCCCGAGGGATCGGCGGCGCAGCGTGCGCAGGCGATTCTTCCGGAGGCGAAGGTGATCTGTGCGTTCAACAACATTTCGCAGTCATGGTTTATGCAGCTCGACGAGGCCATCGACTGCGACTGTCTGATCTGCGGTGACGACAGAGATGCGAAGGCCCTGGTCACCCCGTTGATCGAGAAGATCCCCGGTGTCCGGGTCATCGACTGTGGACCACTTGAGCGGGCGTGCATCATCGAAAAGATCACGCCCCTGCTGATCGGACTCAACATCCGGAACAGGTGTCAGTTCGGTGGCATTCGGGTGACCGGGCTCGAAAAGGGCCGGGCCTGTTCGTAACGATTCGTGAACACCTCACATGAAAAAAAGACTGTACAGAGGATACCCATGAAAGCATTTGTCATGAAAAAGATCGGAGAAGTCGGCTGGATCGAGAAGGATCGCCCCGCATGCGGCCCGAACGATGCGATCTGCCGGCCGCTCGCACTTGCACCGTGCACCTCGGACATCCATACCGTCTGGGAGGGTGCCATCGGAGAGCGCCACAACATGGTCCTTGGTCATGAGGCCCTCGGGATCGTCGACGAGGTCGGGAGCGAGGTCAAGGACTTCAAGCCCGGAGACCGGGTGATCGTCCCGGCAATTACTCCCGACTGGGGTGAGGAGGCGGAACAGCGTGGGTTCCCGTCCCAGACGACCGGGGTTTGCGGCGGCTGGAAGTTCTCTAATTTCAAGGACGGCGTCTTCGCCGAGTTCTTCCACGTCAACCAGGCGGACGCCAACCTCGCGTCCCTTCCCGATGGTATCTCTCTCGAGGCAGCTGTCATGATCCCCGACATGCTCAGCACCGGGTTCATGGGAGCCGAGAACGCACACATCCCGCTCGGCGGCACGGTGGCGGTCTTCGGCATCGGTCCGGTCGGGCTCTGTGGTATTGCAGGCGCAAGACTCCTCGGTGCCTCGCGTATCTTCGCGGTCGGCACCCGGCCAAAGCCCGTCGAAGTGGCGAAGAAGTACGGAGCGACCGACATCATCAGCTACAAGGACGGCAATACCGTCGACCAGATCCTCAAGGCGACCGACGGAAAGGGTGTCGACTCGGTGATCGTCTCCGGTGGAGGACCGGATATCATGGTCGAGGCGGTCGAGGTGGCAAAAGCAGGCGGGACGATCTCGAACAACAACTACTTCGGTAGAGGGATGTTCGACAGGGACTATCTCCCGATCCCGCGGGTCGGGTGGGGATTCGGCATGGCGAGCAAGAACATCATCACCGGGCTCTGCCCTGGTGGAAAGGTTCGGATGGAGCGCCTCGCCGATCTGGTGAAGTACGGGCGGATGGACCCGGGCCTGATGGCGACCCACATCTTTCATGGCTTCGACAAGATCGAAGAGGCCCTTCTGATGATGCGGAACAAGTCCGGTGACGTGATCAAGCCCGTAGTCATCTGTGACTAAAGTGGGGTTGAAATACCGGATCATTGGTGCTGCAGCAATCAAATCACTCATCCTCGTGTCGTCTACAGGGTCGATCATGGAACCATACGATATCCCCGGGGTTTTCGAGGGTGGGGGGATCCACCTTCCCGGTCATTTTCTTCGGGCGGAAGAGGCATCCTGGTATCCCCATCCCGAATGGGACGGGGTGTTCATACAGGACCTCGTGACAGCAGGCAAGACAAACGGTGCGTTCAGCTGTCATCTTGTCCGGGTGACGCGGGGATCGGAAGCTGCGGATCACGCCCACTCGGTGCAGTGGGAGTTGAACGTCCTCCTTGCCGGAACCGGCTTCATGGTCCTCGATGGAGAGGCGCTCTCCCTCGACCGTACCGGGCAGACGTTCGCGACACCTCCTCGGATCAGGCATGCGGTGCGAGCCGGCGATGTCGAGCTCTCTCTTCTCGCACTCTTCATCCCGGCGCTCACCTGATGGGCGTCATCCCCTCCCGTGGGGAGGGGTAGGTCGCCCGTCCTGTTTCTGGTCAATGGGTGACAGGAGGGTTCTGGGGAGTGGCGGGAATGGGGCTGGAGGGGGCGAATGGAACGATCCGATAGTTTGAGACCGTATGTGATGAACAGGATGACGCGATCAGGAGATACCCCATCCATCGATGGAGTGATGAGAAAATTTTTATCGACAGAGGCGGGCTCCGGATGGCCCTCTCTCCCCGGAAGTATACTGATCCTGTCGAGTACCGGAATCCCCGAATCTCACGAGAGACGAAAGAGAGGACTCAAGACTGTGGATAGATCAGGGAGCATCTGGCACAACTTTGGACGAAGCGAACATCAACGGAGTGAGCGATGATTCAACAGGCCCGGAAGACGGGGCGAGTACTGGCGATACCAGTATCAGGAGCAGCACAGATCGGCTATCCGGATATCAGGGTTCCCCTGCTCAGGATAGGACTGCTGGGATGCGGTGCGATCGGTCACCTGATCGCTTCACATGCGGAGGGATTCGAGATCACAGTCCTCTACGACGAGGTACCCGATCGCGCCAGGGAACTGGCGGAGCAATCGGGAGGGGTCGCCTGTCAGTCCTTCGATATGTTCCTTGACGCAGAGATCGACCTCGTCGTCGAGGCGGCATCGGTCGACGCCGTCCGGATACACGGGAGAGCGGTGCTCGAGGCTGGAAAGGACCTCGTCGTGATGTCCGTGAGCGCTCTCGCCGATCCCGTTCTCTGCGAGCAGCTCCGCCGGGCGGCGCTTTCATCAGGACGGAAGGTGCGGGTTCCGAGTGGGGCGGTGATGGGTCTTGATAACCTGAAGATCGGCCGGATCGGCGGGATCGATCAGCTCCGGCTCCGGACCACGAAATCGCCGCGATCCCTGGGACTCGACGTCTGTACGCGGACGCTTGTCTTTCAGGGACCGGCTGGTGAATGCGTTGACCGGTATCCACGCAATGTCAACGTATCGGTCGCTCTCGCGCTCGCTGCGGGACGGGAGGTCGATGTGGAGCTGTGGGCAGATCCCGGTGAAGACAGAAATGTCCATGAGATCCTGGTCGAAGGTGCCTTCGGGCAGGGGGAGATCGTGGTCCGGAACCTGCCAAGCCCGCAGAACCCTGCGACCTCGTATCTCGCCGCCTTCTCGGTAATCGCCCTCCTCCGTGACCTTTCCGAGCCGATCGTGGTGGGTACGTGACCCTTCACATCCCTCAGGAGAGACCCTGAATGGCCCGCTCTGACCCACGGGATGACGTCCTGGTCCTCGCTCATGCATTTTCACGCCCCGAGGTCCAGGACTTTGCCGACGTCGTGGGGGATAGCCTTGAACTCGTGCTTGCCGCCTGCGCGAGCGATTGTCCGTTTCTGGTCGTCGCGGGTGTGCATTTCCTGGCCGAGACGATTGCGATTCTGGTCCCCGACCGGGTCGTCGTTCATCCCGAACCGCTTGCACAGTGTGCGATGGCTGCGCGCCTCACCGTGGCGGGGATCGAAAAGGCACGCGCTCGGTACCCCGGTGTACCCATCGTGACTCTCGTGAACTCCCCGGCAGCGGCGAAGGCGGTTTCTGATATCTGTTGTACGTCGGCAAACGCCATCTCCGTGGTCGAGAGTTTGGGAGTATCAAGGATCCTTTTTGCACCGGATCGAAACCTTGCTGCATATATCGCCACTCAAACCGGCGTTGAGGTGATCCCCGTTCCTGCACTCGGGTGTTGCCCCATGCACCAGGCCCTCTCTCCCGACGATATCTCAAACCTGCTCGCCCTCCATCCCCGCGCAGAACTGATGGTCCATCCCGCAACGGCTCCCGCCGTCCAGGCGCTCGCCGGTTTTATCGGGTCCGTCCCGGCGTTGATCAGACGGGTCCACATGACGGATGCGACCACCGCTATCGTTGGGACCGACACCGCCGTCCTTTCCCGTATGCGCAGGCTCGCTCCTCACCAAATCCTTGTCCCGGCATCTCACCTCATGTCATGCCCGGACATGCGGATGACCACCCTGCCCAGCGTGAGGGATGCCCTGAGGACCCGGGAACCGGTGGTGCGGGTCGATCCCTCCATCGCAACCAAGGCCCGGAGGGCCATCGAGCGGATGCTCGCCGTGACAGGGTGGAATCTGGCTTCCGGGCCAGAATTCGACAGTGCAGGCGAAAAGGTTGTGGGAAAGATGCCAGCGTAGGTCAAGGTAGCAGAACCTCTAGCAGAACCTCTATCCATGATGACCCGTTGCACCTCCCCGCAGTCCGGTCCGTCCCCTGACGATCCTGCGGTTCCCCATGAGGACAGATGCTCACCGTCCCCATCCGAGACCCCTCATATTCGAATCGGGTGCAATGCACCCCGTTCATCGAGGCGGTGATGACGGGCACCGCCGGTGACAGGGGGGAGGGTGCGGTCATGCGGGACGGAAGACCAACCGGAATCAGGAGTATCCCGCCGCGAGGTACCCGGTGACACCACCGGCGGCGTTATATACCTCGGCGAACCCCGCCCGTTTTAAGAGGCTGCTCGCCAGGCTCGACCTCTGGCCGGTCCGACACATCACGATCAGCGGACGGTCGGTGGGGAGCTCGGGGTGCCGGGTTCGCAGATCCATCGCCGGGATGTTCACCGCTCCCTCTATATGGTGTTCTTCGTACTCGTCGGGGAACCGTACGTCGACCAGCACTGCCGTGCCCGCCTTCACCATCGCATGCGTCTCGGACGGCGAGAGCTGGCGGACGTGGTCGATCGGGTAGCCGGCGATCGACCACGCATGGATCCCCCCGACAAGGTATCCGGTCGTCCTGTCCAGGCCGACCCGGCGGAGCTTGAGAACGGCCTCCTTCACCTCGGCGGGGGAGTCGGCGACGATGAGGATGTCTTCGTCGGGGGGGAGAACCCACCCGGCGTAGGTGGAGAAGTTGGAGCTGATGTCGATGTGGATACTCCCGGGGATGTGAGCGCCTCCAAAGGTGGCGGCGTCCCGGATCGAGAGGATCACGGTCCCCGGGGTCCCGGACTTCTCCCGGAACTCTGCCGGCCGGAGCGGGCGGACCTCGGGCAATGTCCGGACCAGCGCCGGACCCCTGCGGTTGATCTCGCTGCACCGGGAGAAATGGTCAGGGGCGGGCGGCATGTCCTGCGTGAGGGAGGCGATGAACTCCTGCCGGTTCGCATGCTGGAGGGCGGCGTTATTCCGTCGTTCGTAGCCGATCGTCGAGTACCGCATCGCCCCCATCGCCCGGCCGCAGAGGGAGCCGGCTCCGTGTGCTGGATAGAGGAGGCACCCGTCGGGGAGAGCGAGGAGTTTCTCGTGCAGGCTGTCGTAGAGCCTGCCGGCAAGTTCGAGCGATCGGCCCGGAAAGAGGTCGGGTCGGCCGACGTCACCGACGAAGAGGGCATCCCCGGTGAACGCAGCGACGGGTCCCGGGTCCCGTGCGGTATCGGAGAGGACGTAGGTGACACCGTCGGGGGTGTGACCCGGGGTGTCGAGCACGGTAAACCGGAGCTCCTCGACCGAGAAACCGGCACCGTCGGTGACGGGGACGTGGTCGAATGCACAGTTGCCGGAGGCAGGGGCGTAGATGGTGGCTCCTGTCGTCTCTGCCAGCTCCATGTGGCCCGAGACGAAGTCGGCGTGAAGATGGGTCTCGAGGACGTGCGTGATGGCGAGGTTCAGCTCTGCTGCGGCATCGAGGTAGCGTTCGATATCGCGGGTCGGGTCGACGATCGCACACTCGCTCTCTGCACCGACGAGATAGGAACTGTGGGCGATACCGGGGATGAAGAACTGCTGGACGAACACCTTCTGCCTCCTGGACTGTGAGGAGATCACAGACGCCGAAAGGTGATAAATATCTCCCATCCGGACCGTGAACCAGGACCATCGACCGGTCCGGCCAGGCACTGGTGGATCCTCAACCGGGTGACCGATCGGCAGTCTGATAATCCGCCGAACCCCTTATTATTGCGGGCCGGGATAGTCTAGTCCGGAAAGGCGGCAGCCTTGAAAGCTGCTGGTGCTCTGCGCCTCGGGAGTTCAAATCTCCCTCCCGGCGTCCTGAATCCATTCCTTCCTGTGTTTTCATCATCTTCCGGGCGGACCGTGTCCGGCAGGAAGAACGATAACGTGTGTTGATGGTATCCGGAGATACGCCACCAGCCTCAACTATCCTGAAAGGATGGTTCTCGCGATCCTGCTCTCCTTTCCTCCCCCGGGTAATCCACACGACACCTTCGCATCGTCTCCCCCTCTGCCCGGATTTTCTCACAGATGCTGTCTTATTGCGAAAGTCACGGCGATGCATTTTCCCGCTGATGCCGTATGCAGTGGTGAAGAATGGGAGAATGGATGCCCGTGAAACTGTATGCGACATATGTCCGGGCGATCGTCGTGACCTAAGCATGACCGCCAGGTTGTTATCGTCCGGTCACCTCACGGAGCCGTTCAACGAGGGGGTTCCTGCACAGCTGATTGTCCATCGCATCGTCTGTCCCCCGTGAGAACGAAAGGTTCCAAACCGCTGGATGCATCGGTATCCCAACGATATTCATCGGATCTACGCCGAATTGCCTCCATGCCCCTTTCAGCCGGTTCTTCCAGACTCGACCGTTTGTTACGGATTTTATGGAGGGAACCGATCCTTGTTGCCACCCGGCGGATCGCCGTTCTCCCTGTCGGAAACGGGCATGAGATGTTCGTATCCGAACCCTGACACTGCCCCCATCCCCGTTCGGGCGTGTCCAGGATTCACCGGGTTCGTGCCGGATCGTCGCACGCTGCGTGGGTCGATGCATGACCGGGATCGGTGGTAGGAAACGCGACATGCTGAAAAACTCGGCGATTGACCATCAGACCCCGGGCCTCGATCTGCGAAGGTCGGTCCGGAGATCGTCAGGCTGACCGGCTTTGATCAATCGGAGTTCGAAAGCCCGGATCGGTGAACGGTCATGAATCGTGGCGGGAAACCCGGCGTGGTGAAGGAACGGGACACGGTTTCCGGGCCGGCCGTTCGAGCTGGTCGTCGAAAAGATCGTGGTACTGCTGGAGCACGAGCAGTTGTATCAGCATGATCTCATCGGTGTGAGGAAGACCACCCCCCTCGGTGTCATTCTGTTTCTGCGGAGGTGGGACGGGTCAGGAACCGTCCCGATCAATCAGACCTTCGATCTTGCTCAGGGATCAACCAGGGGTGCGAAAGCAGCCTACTCCTGATGGAGATTGATTTTCCAGAACGTGCCCGTAAGAAAGATCGATATACGTGCGAATGAAAAAAAATCCGGGATCTGGTGCGGTATCCCTTTGTTTCTGATCTGGAACAGAAGGGTGGAGGCGTCGATCAACTCTGATTCAGGATCTGCCCGGTTGTACGTCATTCTCTTCGTGTTGCCATCATTCGTTGAACCCTGACAATTGCGCTGACATTCAGGATATAACAGATGACATACATAAATGTCATTGTAATTGAGTAGATGTATATCGTCGGGACAGCTTCCAATCTCAACATGTGGGAGCAGTAAAAACCACCTATGACGAGGAGGGTGCGACAGGTATCCCAGGCAAGTTCCCAGTTGTTGTAACCGTACACTTCGAGCCGGTTCGTCGAGGAGACCACGAACTGTGCGAGGACCATGATACTGAGTGGGATGATAAAAATCCCCGCATCTTTCCAGGCACTTCCGAAGACCAGTGGAAAGATGACAGGGAATGCGATTGCAGCAGTAAAAATCACCGGAGTACCGAACATGAACAGTCTTCGCGTGGTCTTTCTGTAGAGTCCAAGCAGCTCCTGTGATTTTGTTCGCAATAATTCCGAACTTTCTCCATAAAATACCTGTGCAATTGAACCCGAGATGAGTGAGATTGGCATCACGAGCATCGAATAGCTCAGGGAAAAATACCCGACCGTCTCAAAACCAAACAGCATTGAGATCATAAGAGTCGGCGCCTGCAGGGAGAGCTCGTTGATCAACCCTGAGGGGACCGAATATATCGGAAACCGTTTAAATTCACGAGCCAGGTGGATCATTTTCTCTATCTGCAAGTTTCGAACCCTCGATATCAACCGCGGAATCAATGCCCCCCCGAGAACACCAATCCCGGTCACGAGAGCAATAAATTCTCCAAAGATCAGGCCGAAAGATCCAAATCCAAGAAGCCCCAGGATAATCTTACACGTCGAACCTGAAACACTCTGGGAGACGCCTGCTCGCGCGATCTTTCCGTAACCCCGTTCACGAAGAACCCAGTGGGTGATAATGCCGAATGTAGATAAAATAAAAAAATATACCCCCAGGAGCCAGAAGTGGGGTGAAAGGAACTCCAGGTTCAGGCTTTTGGAGATTGCTCCGCCATGTACGATCGTTACAATAAGGAGGATGACCGTCGCAACCCCCGTGATCAGGAACGAAATGATCATGAGGTATTCTGCATCCTCGTCGGTCTCCACCATCGGCACGGGCGTATCGTATCGAAACGTGCTCAATACGATCAGGATCGACAGAACTGACGTAAAAATTGCCAGTGTGCCGTATATCGCCGGCGGATAGATGCGTGTCAGGATTGGAACGAAAAGGACCCTCAGAATCTGTGAAAGGGCTGTACCGGTCCCGATGATCAGGACCCCTCTGAGAATTGGATCGGATGCAAGAATGCTGACAATTCTTTCTTTAATGGTCGAAGATCTCGATTCAATTGGGACTGTCCCGTTCATTGAATGATCAGCAACCCGGTTCCATCGCTCACAATGGTCAACATTGTCTGCCAGAATAATACAGGTTTCGAAATCCGAATTGTCAACGAACAAGGATTGTACACATCAGAGAATAGCTACAAACCCCAGCTTACCTTTATCCGTTCGTCGATCGATCTCTTTTAATGAGCACGTTCGGGAACTTCATACTCCGCCAGGAATATGAGGCGGTCGCCGCCCGTGGTGACCCT
>Ga0116184_10000588_pt1 | contig 40661 bp, 29 predicted proteins | sample AD_JPNNA5_MetaG_FD_89886 | JGI IMG/M metagenome (GOLD analysis project Ga0116184, IMG submission 89886) | Active sludge microbial communities of municipal wastewater-treating anaerobic digesters from Japan - AD_JPNNA5_MetaG | ecosystem: Engineered > Bioreactor > Anaerobic > Digestate | place... | reverse complement strand
AATTCTTGAAAGCTTATTTTGCATTTTTTATTAAGATTGCCTGTCTCGATAGGAATAATTCCTGTCAAAGGCTCCATACTCAGTCCCAATGATTTTGTAAATTCCACTAATGCCCATGTATTCCAAGCGCCATTCTTCATCAATGGACAGTAATTTTTTCCATTTACGGTTTTTAACCCTAATTCGCAAAGTTTAGAATCAGACACTTCCATCTCTTTATTATTTAAGAAATAAAGAACTGTATAAGGATTAGGAGAATAATCTTTTTGCCCATCATTATTTTTTGGAATTCTGCAAGGATATCCTGACATAGTGTCTGGGATTTTCTCAGACGCAACAAGTTTGTCCCAATTATTTTTAAATACATCATTATTCTTATACCAATAATTCAATGCCATAGAGAAAGATGTATCAGCGCATCCCCATTCTCCTGTTGTGCGAGCGCCTCTATAACAGCCGCTCCAAAAACCAGATCTTCCATCATTCTGAATAAATTGGTTTGGATAACTATGCAATTTAAAACATATCTGCTTATTGTTTTTATCGCTTGCGTTATCAAACCAATAAGCATTTTTCAATCTTAATTTATAGCAATAAAAACCATCAAGAGATTTTGCTTTTAATTTTTTCTCAAAACTGGATATATCATTTTCTTGCCAAACTATATCTTCAGCTTTTTGGTGGGCAGTCATCTTATCAGGTTCTGGGAAATTAGTAAGTATTGAAGAGTTTTCAGAAGATTGCCCTGATGGATAAACTATAAAATAAGGCTTATATCCAAAATAAGTATTTTTAAAATATTTATCTTTCAATGCCCTAATATCATCATCGGAAACAAGATCGCCTATTCTTCTGCCATCTTGAAGTTTTACATTTTCATATCCTGATTCAGCTCCAACACCTCTCAGGTATAAAATTTTTAAATCACTTCCAAAATCCGGTTGATCTGTTTTTGCCTTAGGCTTAAAAGGAACTATAAAACATTCTTCTTCATCGGACTCAAAATCTCTATCATTTGTTTTAAATATGGCTTTATAACAATATCTTGATCCTTGTTGTATTGGAATCTCAATATAAGCGAGATCTGATTGCGGAACACTTGCGGTAAAAGACGCTTGCTTAAAATTCCATTCATTTAATCCGTTCCATTTTCCTGTTTGAGGATTTGAAACTCTGTATTTTATAACTAATGATTTTAAATCATTTCTTGTCAAAACTCTTGCAAAAAGTGTGCTTGTCATTGTTTTAGGATTAAAAGATCTTAATCCATCTTCTAATTTTGTAAAATTTGTCTTTTCTCCCCAAAAATCTATTTCTTTTATTTCACCTTTTCTTTTTATTCCAAATTCATTTTGAGCAACCGCTCTATAACAATATTTTTGACCATAATCCGTTGGAAAGGCACCAGAAAATTTTATTCCATCAACATCTTGGGATCTATTAATTGAAATGCTCAATTCTTTTGTTTTGTTTTTAAAATCAAATTCTAAGTTCCTCTGATTCTCTGTAACATTGTTGCATAAATCCCATTCTATCCAAATCTTACCCTTGCTGGTATATGATGCGCCAGCTCCTAAACTATAAAGAATCCCCTGAGCTCTTATTTCGTGCAAAGAAATTTTAGCATCACCCAACGGCAATGTTTCTATCCATTTTTGGCCAGGAGTGGCAAAACATTGTTCAGCGCTAGAATTAAATCCTGCTTCGCTTCTTGTGCTTGCTTTAGCGCAATAAGTAAAATCAGGATACAAATGTTGAAAATTGTTCGAATATTCATTGGGGGCTTTAGAAAATTTATTAGTTTTCGACGATCTATATTTTGTCGTTTTATTTTGATCGTATTTTCCCTCCAAATCTATCCAAGCATAAACAGAATTATCATTCCCCATCTCGTCTAATGATGCAGAAATATTAACTGAATAAGAATTTCCTTGTTCTTTTTTTGCAACATCTATGCCCAAAATGCTCGCTTGAGCCAAAGATATTAAATCTTTGTTGTCATCGTCAACTTTTTGTCCAAAACATATCACTTTTGACGATCCTGTTCCAGGAAGCCTTGTGATTATATTCTGTTTTTCCAATAAAACATCCAATGGCTTGTCGTCATTTGAAACAAAGGCTTGATAACAATATCCATTAAATTCTTTTTGTTTTATGACCAAATTTTTAATTGGTAAAGTATACTCATTTGTCTGCAAGTCCCAATATCCTTTATTATTAGGAGTTTCTCTAAAGAAAAAAATCAAAAGTTTGCCATTCTCATCGGTTTTCTTTAAAATATCCTTTGGGAAAATTTCAAACCATGATTTCAGATCTTTTTTATCCGCATTTCCAGCGCTTTCAAGCTTCATTTTCATCAATATTCCATTTTCTTGAGATTGCGCCTCTAAAATTTTAACAATTGGTTTAATCTTTGAAGGTTCACATATTTGGAAAGGAGCTGTCAAAGTAGTGCCGAAAAACATTTTTGTGTTTTTTCCAAATATCATTATTTTCCCTTGGCAAAAACATTTTCCCGAATCTTTATTAAATTCAGATAAATCCCAAGAAAAACTATTAGTTTCTGTTTGATAATATGTTCCATCCAAAGGATATGTATCAACGCTTGCCTGAGCATAATCAGCTACTCTGGAACAATAAAATTTTAGAGTATATCTATATAGATTTTCATTTTTCAATTCCCAAGAAATTTTTCCTTTTTCCCATTGAGTAGTAGGTTTTATTACTTCATTGCTTCCCAAATAATCCTGATACTGGCCTATTTGAATAGAATCTATTTTTACTTCACCAGTTGTTTGGAAAGCTAAAGTATAGTTAGTCGACAAAAAAAACAATGCAATCATTAAAAAAATGAATTTAAAATTTTTCATACTTAAAACTTAAATTAAAAGATTAGTTCAATTATAACAAAAAAATAGCCGATATGTATCGGCTATTTTTCCACAGCTATTTATTTTGATTATTGTTCGATAATTTCCACTGTATTCATTTTTACGGGATTGACAGGAGTAGAGCCTTCTCCAGATGGTTTTGTAGGCGCAGTAGCGATTTTATCAACGATATCCATTCCCTGGATTACCTTTCCAAAGATAACATAATTAGGAGGAAGCGGATAATCTTTATGCATTATAAAAAATTGACTCCCATTAGTATTTGGTCCAGCGTTAGCCATAGCAATTGTTCCTCTGTCATAGTTTCCTTTAAAAGGCTCATCGTCAAATTCATATCCCGGACCTCCAGATCCAGTTCCTGTCGGATCGCCTCCTTGAATCATAAAATCAGGTATTGTTCTATGAAAAATAACTCCATCATAAAATTTTTGTCTTGCTAAATAAACAAAATTATTTACAGTAATTGGAGTTTCTTTTGCATTAAGTTCTATCTTTATGTCTCCTAAATCTGTTTTTAAAACTGCATAATATTTCTTATCAGGATTAAGTTTTTGAGTCCATGGATCTAAATTCATATTTTCTTGTTTTTTATTTTGAGGAATTTGCGACTGAGGCATATCTTTGGTTATTTTATCAGCTTCAATTGTTTTTATGTCTTTTCCCGAAAAAATTGAAAAAACAAAAAAACCTGAAACAATAATTATTAACGCTAAAATCGCATAAGGAAAAATATTTTCTTTATTCATAAATTACATATGCACTATTTTGTCTAATGTCCAAACAGCGGCTATTGCTCCAAAAATCGTGCCTACAGCAAAGCCGATTAAAAAATCAGCAAATATCATAAAATTTAAAATTTTTGAATTTCAAAATAAAGATCTCGAATAAATATCCAGCTTGCTATCAGAACCACTGCCAGAGATAACCAAGTTTGCATATCCATAGTTATTTTAAAATTATTTTATCATTTAAATATTAAAAGTCAAAATATCATTATCAAATATCTTCTATTTCTATTACATCTAATTCTTTAATTTTGCATGGAATTCTCAGAAGCGATGCTAAGCTTGGATTCGTCCTGTTTTTGTCTCCTGAAATTAATTCTTTAATATATGTTCCGGATTCTGTCTTAATCTCAAAAATTGCGCAGTCTTTGCAATATTTTTCCATTTTAAAAAAGAAAATTTTTCTTTTCCTGATTAAATCAGATCTGCTTTCTTTCACTCTTTCTGGAGTTCTTTGAAAAACAACATTTCCGTTTAAAGTTGAAATTGCTTCTAATAATGTCATTTTAGGAAAAGATTTATAAAAAATAACCTTTGCTTTATAGGTTTTATTCCATTTAGCATTTTTTATGCTTGCAATTTCTGATTTATCGCAAAAATCAAGATTTAAAACATTTATATCTTTTGAAATGTTAATTTTCTTTTCCAATTCTTTTAATTTAATATTTTTATCTATATAATTTATTATTTCCAAAACAAAAGGCCTGCCATTTCCTAACATTAAAACATCCTTGTCTTCCCGTCCGGCTCCATGGAAAAAACATTTCTCGCTGGAAAATAAATCTTGCGCGGCATTTAAAATAATATCAGCAACACTTGTCCTATGCTTTCTTTTACCAGATGTTTGCGGAATATCTCTGCAAAATTTTTTATATCTTCCTTTAATAAAAATTTTTTTATTTTTCATTAATTCATCTTGCATTATTTATTTTTTGTTTTCAAGAAATAAAAAGCGCCCCATTTTTATATAAGGGCGCTATGATGATTAGGCGGCAAATTGGTTATATATTCTCATACAAAGAAAACTTTTATTAGGAGCATCATGTAGAATAGATCTTCAGCCATCATCCTTGACTGTTAGTAATTCGGATCGCCGAATCCGTTGCCGTCTAATTTCATCCTATAAAAAGAACTTGCAAATATAAATCAAAGCCATTTCCAGCTTGTTAATAATAAATGTATAATTAATCTTATTATTATAATAATACTTTATTCCTAAAAAATCAAGATTATGCATTAGCCTTAATTTCAATAACATCTCCATCTTGAACTATATAATCTTTTCCCTCCAGGCGGATTAATCCTTTCTCTTTAGCTTTTGCGAATCCTTGGCAATCAAGCAAAACTTGCCAATTTATAACTTCTGCTTTAATAAAATTTTTTTCAAAATCAGTGTGTATAACCCCTCCTGCTTGCGGAGCTTTTTGCCCGTTGCGCAATGTCCATGCGCGAGTTTCGTCAGCGCCAGTTGTTAAAAATGTAATCAATCCTAAAATCGAATAAGCTTTCTGTATTAAAGTTTCAAGTTCTGTCTCTTTTGGCAAGCCAAATTCAACGCGTTCATCAAGAGATAAATCTATTGCATCATGTTCGGTCAAAATATCAATAATTAAATATGGCCAGTTATTTTTTTTAAAATCATCTATAATATTTTTATCAACCTCTTCATCTTTTCCATTTAGCAAATAAATTCTTGGTTTAGCAGTAAGCAATTGATAGCTTCCCAAAATTTTTAATTCCTCATTGATAAAATCCTGTTCAAATAGTATTTTCCCATCTTCCAGATATTCTTTAGCTTTTTGCAGAATAGGCAATTCTGATTGAGCCTGTTTCGACCCGCCCCTTATTTCTCTTTGCAATGATTCAAGTCTTTTCTCTACAGTTTCTAAATCTTTTAAAGCTAATTCCGTATCTAAAACATTCTTATCTGATATCGGGTCTATTTTCTCCTGAGTGTTTATTATTTTATCATTTTTAAAAGCCCTTAAAACATAGACTATCGCATCTGTCTCGCGAATATTTGCCAAGAATTTATTCCCCAATCCTTCACCTTTGCTTGCCCCAGCAATTAATCCGGCAATATCGACAAATTCAATAATGTTGTAAATCTTTTTTTCCGAATTGCAAAGTTCTGCTAATTTATCAACGCGAAAATCAGGAACAGCTACGGTCCCGATATTAGGGTCGATTGTGCAAAAAGGATAATTCTGACAATCAACTTGTTTCTTCGTAATTGTTTTAAATAATGTTGATTTACCTACATTGGGTAAACCTACTATTCCTATAGAAAAACTCATATATTATTGATTCTTGCCTTTTAGCCAATTAGCATTTTTTAATATTGGATAATAAAGATCATCTTCTAATTCTATGTTCAGATCATCTATTTCTTTTTTCTCTGGATCATTTTCTGAAAAATTAACAAAATCTAAGTCTGTTATCAGCGCCATAGGCGTCTGTTCGTCCCCTTCGCCCATTATCAAAACAGAAGCGGCAGCCAAACCATCCATTATATTAGCTTTAGTTACATGCATTTCTCTGCCAAAAATATCAGGCTGATTTATATAATTCTTCAAAGCGTAAAACCCGCTATGAGCTAAAGCATAACCTGTAGTGCCTCTTTTTAGAGGAGTTGTTTTACTGTCTGTTATTATCACTCCAAATTTCTTCAGATTATATTTTTTAACGAAATATTGCCTAATTTCATTAGCAGTTTCCTGTAAATGTTCCGGCCAGAGCACAAAATATCCATTTCCATTTGATTCATCAATCCCGGCACTAGCAGCTAAAAAATTATTTTTAATCGTTATAATTAAATTATATTTCGCTTGAGTCGGATCAATATAAAAATCAGATTCTTCTTTTATCAAATCGATTTTAGAAAAATCTTTTGCTTCTTTTATCCTTCCTTGGCAAATTGCAATTATTTTAGAAGTCACAGCCAACACGCTTCCATCTCGTATTTCAGGAACAAATTCATCAAAAATATTAAGAATATCATCTCCAGCTATTATTTTTTTTGTCTTTAAAGGCTTTATTGTCATAAATTTCTATAACAAAAATATGCTTTTAAATCAAATTTAAAAGAACAGCTTTTATGCTGTTCTTTTTTAATATTAGATTCTATTCCATCACTCTTGCCCCTCCTGGAGCAATTATTTTTTCGCGGGATAAAAAAGAAAAATGTTCTTCACCATCTATTCTGAAGGCAATTTTGATTGAATTTATTCCAAATCCAGATATCTCGCTTAGTGACACTTTTACTTTCTGGCCTCTCTTTAACCTAATAGTTTTTCCCAAATTTGTCACAACAACGCAGTCCTCTCCAATCGTGCAAGTAACAGAATAAGATTTTACCAATTTCTACCCCCTATTTTCAATATTCTTTTATAAGTTCTATATCTTGAACCCTTATCATGATGCTGATAAAAAAACTTCTTTCTCTCGTCTTCTTTTGTGAAAATTCTTTTAAATCATCTCTTATGATGACTTTAGCGAATTCCAAATCATTGCGGGTAACCAAAATTTCTCCATCGTTCTTAACAGACACTAAACATTCGGTATTCTCTGGAATAAAAATATCTGGATTTCTTATCCTATAGATTGCCTTTATTTTGGCGAGAAAAATTTTTTTAGCAGTTTCCTCCTTTCTTTTTTCTTTTTTAAATAACTTAATAGAAGCTTAAATCAGCAATTATCTTATGTCAAATAAAGAATAAATGCCAGACCTAAAATTATTCTATATATGCCGAAAAATGAAAAAGACTGCTTTTTAATGAATTCCAAGAAAAATTTTATTCCTGCCAATGCCGATATAAATGCAGTGATAAATCCCAATGCCAAAATTTGGATCTGGTTTGCGTCAAAATTCGTGTTTAAAATATCTAACCCTGTCGCGGCAAACATTATCGGAACTGCCAAAAGAAAAGAAAACTCAACTATTGTTTTTTTAGACAACCCAAGCAATCTTCCTCCTATGATAGTTGAAGCTGATCTGCTTACTCCCGGAATAACACAAAGAGATTGAAAAACACCTACTAAGAAAGCTTGCTTATATGTCATCTGCGATATTTCTTTAATCTCGCCATCCTGATTTTTATATTTTGATTCAAAAATTAAAATCAATATTCCTCCTATTATAAGAGAAAAAGCCACAAGCATCTGATTTCCCAAAAAATAATGTTTTGCTATCTTGTATATGCAAATGCCTACTAATCCTGTCGGAAAAAAAGCAATAGCAATTTTTTTTAAAGTTTCTTTATCGCAAAAAAATTTTTTCCAATATAAAAACAAAACCGAGAGGATTGCTCCAAGTTGAATTATTATTACGAAACTTTTTATAAAATCACTTTCAGGAATCCCTAAAATTTTATATCCTAAAATTAAATGCCCAGTAGAAGAAACAGGCAAAAATTCAGTTATTCCTTCAACTATTCCTAAAATCAATATTTTTATAAAATTTATCATAAAAATATTATACTTTAATTTTATCTAATAAAAAAGCCCTACTGTCGCGCGCAGTAAGGCTCATTTTTATTATGTGCTGTGGATAATGGATCTGTTATCCAAAATCCTTTTTATTCTTAAAGGAACATTCAAAATGAATATCTTGTTATGCAAGTTTACTGGTCTTGATCATTGAAAATATACCAGCTGCTTTCTATCATCTCATTTCTCGAATAATCCCATCCTCTTATTTGAAATCTATGTCTAAAATCAGCTTCTCTCCCAGCAATATTGAATCCCGTTTCAACAGAAAATGATTCTATTTTATCCTCTGCCATCAGCATATTTTGCCCGCAAATCGTAATATTGCAACTATTGTGATCAGAAACTATTTCGAACCACCAATCAACTCTGCCTCTATTTGATAAATTCTTTATCTCTCCAGACAAATAATATTTTCCATCTGCTCCTTTAGTTGCCTTTATTCTATCAATTTTTATTTTCGGAAAAGGTATTATGAAATCCTTAGTTTTCTGCTCGACAAATTCATAAGACACATTATCTTTTCTTCTCCAAAGGCAATATGTAAAATATTTATTGCCAGGAATCAATTGATCAACTTTTCTTCCTTTTTCATCAGGATCATTGTTAGAAAAAACTACGCCTCTCGAGCCTCCATAGAAAATATCTATTGTCTTGGTCCTATAATAATTAGGTCCAAGAACTACCACGCTGCATTCCCATTTTACAGATCCAGGTCTTATCAAATTGATAAAAACAGGTATACATACTGACTTCTCATCCATTTTTTCAGGTTTTGAAGTAAAAACCCTATACTCAGGACTGCTTGCCTTAGCAGATAACATTGGATACACCATAAAAAATACCACTATAAAAGCTACAGCAAATGCGACAATTTTCTTCATTTCTTGCCTCCTTTTGAATTGTTTTTTCCTTTTTAAAAGGTTTTTTGTGCTTTTGAGAGAAATTATTCTCCTATGCTTTTATATAATATTCCAATAAAAAAAGCAAGTCCTTTTTGGAAGCTTGCTTTTTTCTTTTAAAACTTAATTTCTTGTTATTTTCTCTAAAATTCTATTAGCTCTCTCGATATTTCCGAGATCATCATCTAATTTAATGACTAAAGAACAAAGATCTCTTATCGACCCTTCACCAGATATCGTCAAATAAGGTCTTATATCAGAATCTCCTAAAAAATTCTCAGCATTGACTAAACACTCTCTTAAGCAACAAGAGTTTAAAGGTTTTCCATCCTTCTCCATATCAGACATTTTTCTAATCTGCTCCGACAAAGTTTTTGCTCGACGTTCAGGATTCTTCTTAATAGGCACCTCTGGATATTGACCTACAAAAACTCCATTTCTAACTTTCCCCGTTTTTTCTGCTGCCATCTTGCCCCTTTCTGAGTGAATATTATATTTTAATAATTATTATATTGTGAGGGTTCTATGGGAATATTTAATTAAAATATTACACGATTTTAATATTTTTTCAAGTTCTATAAGAAATAAAAACCGTAATCTATAAGATTACGGTTTTTCTGATTCAATTTCTTTTTTCCATTGCTTGATAAAATCATCGCAATTTTTGAAATACTGTTCGGCGGTAAAAAAGTCGCCATTTCTCCCTTTGAAAAGAGTTTTAGAGTTTGCTGTTTCAAGAAATTTCAATGAAGTATTGCAAAACCGATCAATAAGCTTCATTCTTAATTCCCTATCTGCAAATCTGAAGTCTCTTTTAGAGAATTCTTCCTTTACTATTTCCAAAGCATTGAAAATATCATAAGGAATCCCATTTTCGATTGCCGATGAAAGGAAACTTGTCTTCCTTGAAATCAAAATATTTGCAGCTTTTCTCACATTACCAATAGCGATTTTTTTGCAATCATCTTTTTCGCTTTGCAAATCTTTGGCTGATGCAACCCATAAAGCTTCAGCAAGATGCAGAATTATTGTTTCCCATTCTGCCACCTTTTCAGGCTTTCCGAGATTTATTGATTTCTGCAATTCAGCAGAAACTAATGCGTCTCTTATGGCGATAGCTGTTATTTCTCTTCCTTTCTCTTGGATTTTTTCTCTCTCCTGAGGATTAGTATAATAGTTTACAGCATCTTCGGCAAAATCGCTTGCTGTTTTCTGTTGGTCTTTTGGAATTTCTGAGGAAGGATAAAATCCATACCCGAATTTTGATCTTGATACTACTCTGCCATTTCCGATATCTTTTTTGTTAGCCATTTTTTCCTCCTTTCTATAAATCAAATATTATATTGAATTCAATTTAAAGCATTTTAAGCCCTAAACTGTTTGCCTAAAATTAATTTTAAAACAACTTTTCTCCTTTATTTATAAGCTTTTTTAAGATATAAACCTTTTTTATTCAAAGCTTATAGGAGTTAATAAATATATAATATATCAAATTGAATGTCAATAGCTTGGAATTAAACCTATTTTTTAACATTTTATAGTTGAACTCGAGCTAAAACAGAAGAAACTAAACTTAAAGAGATAAATATTAATGATAAAATAAGAACAGTTTTCAATAAATTCTTCATAATTTGAGAAATAAAAACGGAGCGCATAAAAAAACGCATCCGTTCTTAAAAATAAATATTATATTTTATTAGATTTTAAAATCTTCTGCAATTCAATCTTTTTATTTTTTTGGATAGACCAAAAAACAAGAATCAAAATAAATATCAACCAAAACCACCAAGGGATAATCCTGCATTTCAAATACCAAAATATCAGAATCAATAATAATAAAACTTGCTGCCAATAGGATTGGAAATATTCTTTTAAATTTTTTTTATTTGCATTTTTCGAATCCATAGAATTATTCTGTTGGTTTTATTCTTTTCATTAAATCTTTTTTGCTTTTATATTCGATATAAGACATTATTCCTGCTATCACCATCAAAATCCAAGGCAAGATATCTTTATCCGAACATTTTCCAGGTATTTTAGCAGCCAGATTATCCATAAAATCTTCTATTTTATCAGCTAATCCTTTAACTTCTGGTTCCGGACTTTTAATAGAAGCTCCGGCAACATTTCCCTGTTCTTCCCCCTGTCCTCCGAAACTATTGGCTTTTGGTTGTTCTTCTTGATCGCATGGAGTCGTAAAGCTAAGTTGGTCGCTTATTGCAAGCAAATCTTTTGACGCCACTCTAAAAAAATATTGAGTGCAAGGAGAAAGATTAGTCAGAATCATTTTATGTTCTTCGACAAGATTCTTATCAATTCCAGTCGAATAATCATATCCATATTTGTCTTTTTTCTTATCAAAATCGCTTTCATCATTCTCTGAAGAGAACACAACTTCACTATCAGTCATGCAAGTGGTTTTCCATATTATAACAGCTGAATTTTTAGTTATATCAATCGCTTTCACGCTGCCTTTATAAATCATATTAGTGCATCCTCCGCTATTACCGCCTCCTCCGCCACCACCAAATATTCTCGGATCATCAGTAGGATTTTTAGGTTCATCTGAACCATCGTTATATCCTATTTGAATATCAAAATATGTCGCTTTTCCTTGCCATTCATTTTCTTTCTCTTTAGGAAAAGAAATTATGTAATCATATTGTTGTTTCTCTCCTGGGGAAATGGCAGCCAAATCTATCAATCCTTTTTGATAAAAGTCATATAAAGTCTTTTCCCCAAGACTGCCTCCATAAAAATCAGTCCCATTTTTCTTAATATTTATCAAAAGTGCGCGAGATAAATCATCATTTGGAATCGGATTAGCAAAGTTTAGCGCTTGAGTTGCGACTATTTTATTTTCTGAACCAATATTTTCAATAGTAACCCAACGGGATACACTATCTCCAGGCATGAAGCTGCTTTCAGAGAATAAAGATGGAGTTTTTTCAAAAACAATAGAAACATTAGCTGCCAAAACAAATATTGGAGCAATCATCCCGATAAAAATTATATTTAATAATTTATTCTTCATATTGAATTCGAATTCATTATTATATCATTTTCTGGAACAGGTGATAAATCAGGATCTGGATTCTGAACAACCGGTTGAGGAGTCTGAGTTGGTTCTGGAATTGATGCTGGAGTTACTAAATCAATATTTGGATTTTGCAAACCGGAATCAGATAAAGGATTAGATTCAGGAGCTGTCGGAACCTGATCTTTAATAATCACAGTCCTATATTTTGTTTCCGATTTATTGCCAGCATTATCAAACACTTCATAAGCAAGAATATATTCTCCTATTATCGATGTATTAACATCTCCAACAACAATTATTTTAAAACTTATGTCTCCATCTGTTTCATCAAAAGCAGTAGCGCCCGGATCGACAAATAAAGTATTAATTGGAATTTCAATAATTGCTTCTCCATTTAAAGTAATTATTGGAGCAATTATATCTAAAGTTGTAGTCGATACAGTAGATGTTGTAGAAGTTGTGATTATTGAGCTTGATGTTGGCGCAATTATTTCAGGAATCGTTGTAGTGGCTATACTTTCTGAAGTTGTAGCAGAAGAGGTAGAAACAGTAGTTGTAGTGTTATCTATTGTAGGAACAGTTGTAGTCGAATTAATTGGTTCTGTATTTGTTGAGTCTGAAATATTTTGTGTCCCTGGAGTTGGAATTGGATCATACCATATTCCTGATCCGTCAGGAATATTGGCATAAGATTTATTTGGCGGGACAGGCCCTATTCCATTATTAGGACATTCAATAGGAATTTCATTGTTAATTGAATCCAATGTTGGTTCTAATTTACAATAATCTTCAGAACCATTATATGTATATTGCGAAATTAGAATTCCATTATTGTCATAAAGATAAATTGTATCTTGGCTATTATCTAAAAATGGTTTTCCTTGTCCAGAAAGATTTACATAAATAACCATCCATTCTTGTCCTGTTCCTTTCTTGCCAATAATTGTGCTGCCATTATTAGTATTTGAACTATCTATAACAACAGCATTGCCTTGTTTGTCTTTTAGAACCCATCCATATAAATCAAATTCAGCAGAGGCATTGTTGTTATATAATTCTACCCATTCTCCTTTTGGTTTTAAATCTCCATCATAACCCCAATCATTTCCATAATCATCTTGCCCTTCTGGATTAGGTAAAAATTCATTTAATACAACATAATCTTTTGCTTCAGGAGCATTTGGGTTTGAAAATGCTAAGTTTGTTACAGTTGTTTTACCTACGCACGAAACATAATCAGGCATGTTCAAAGTTAATGTTCCGATTCCTCCATCGCAAGTTTGTCCATAAGTCAAATAAGCTCCGTATGATCCGTCATAATTTTGTAAAGGATGTGTTACATTAACTGAATAAGTTTTAGAACTGCTTAACATCGGTTTTTGAATCCATCTTACGCCCTCCAGACCTTTTAACGGCCCTGAAGAAAACATTGTCGTAGCTCCTTCTGGATACGAAGGAGTTATTTGATCCATGGCATTTACGCCTAATCCATGTCCGAAATTCAATCCGATTGAATCACAATCAATATTATTTCCCGATTGGCAATTTACTATGAAATTAAAACTCTCAACTCTGCAATCAGAATCATAAGAATTTGTAACTTCAACCTTTATTGATCCGGGATTCCATTCGCTTAAATTGCATTTGCTATTTTTCCATGATCCTGCATTAATTACATTAGAAATTGTTTCAATATCATAATATCCCTGGCCCATATCATGATTTGTTTGGACTCCTTTATAAACAAAATCAAAAGCGCAACTCTTATTTTGCAAAGTATCGTTTGGAGGAATGGTTGCTAAAAATTCAAGTTTCGAATTATTCTTATCATAAATTCCCAAATCGATTTCAGGCATTGACATAAGAGGTCCTTGATACAATGTCAAAGCATTTTTTGTAACTATTATCGTAATATTTGGACATAAATCTCCTATTGTTCCTGTAGCAGAAAGCCAATATTTAAATGGCAATGTTCCATCATTTTTTACATCAATTATTCTCTTAGCAGCTTGGCTTGGCCCGACAGTAGGAGAAAAATCAGAATCAGACTGCAATGAAAAATCCAATAATCCAGTTTCTAAATATCCTTGAGATTTTTCAGAATCATTGTAATACGCCAAAACAAATCCAGTCGGGGTGGATGTAAAAAGAATAACAGACAATATTACTATCGATATAAACTTGTTCAAAAAGTTTTTCATCTTAATTATTCTTATTTTCGCTTTCTTGGTTCGATTCTCTACTCTTTTTATCTTCTCTTTTAATATTTTTTTTAATATTTAAAAATTCGCCTACAATTATTAAAACACATGGAATAATTATCAAAAGAAGAAATCCTTTTTTGGTTTGCGCAAAACTTACAGCATATCCCAAATATGGAATTGATAACATAACCTTTCCTTTAATATCTTCTTTTTTAATTGATTTTCCATCTTCATTATCATTAGCATCGCCTTTTGTCGCGTATAATTGGACATCATTTTGGACATAAGTTCTTGTTATTCTGTGAGTTTTTGGAATAGATGTTTTTGAAATCTCTCCAAATGTTACTATGTCCCCAACTTTATAACTTGATACAGGTTTGATTATTATCACACTGCCTGTTTTTATTGTTGGCTCCATAGAGCCAGACAAAACAGTCAATATTTTTATATTGTCCTTAATAGGCAATAATGAAAAAATCAATGTCGCTCCGACAATTATAATCAATGCTATGAATGCATAATAAAGTGCTTGTTTGATATTCATCTTTTTTTCGAATTTAATTTTTAATTAAATTCTTTATTGCTCTCCCAAAATAAATTAGGAGAGTTGAAAAGAATTAAATTATTGAGGTATTGGCTCTACACAAACAAATTTATCATTATGTCTTGATTGGATCGCTTCAAAAACAATATCAGCAGTTAATTTATCGCTTTGCGATTTATTTGTTACAGCGCTTCCATCACATACTTCTGTTTCTGTATTCACAGAACCGAAACACCACATTTTTGAAATACAGTTTTCTACATCTGGTTGAAATGCTATTCCATTTAAAGAATCAGCTAAAGCAAATTTCCCAACATTGGCAAATAATGTCCAAGGAACAATTGTTGTGTCTTCTGTATCTTTTATTCCATCACAATCTGCATCTTTATAAAATGTGATATATAATTCTTCATCTAATTCTCCCTTATCCATTGTATCACCCATTTTAGTTTCAGGATCTGTCAAAGTTTCTTCAGTTGAAACAATATTTCTAATTTCAGCGCAAACCCAAGCAGGATTTGTTCCAACTTTAATTTTAATAGTATCCTTTCCATTATCTCCAGGTTTTAAATCTGTGAGATTAAAAAATTTGTCAACTTCCGTAAGATCTTTTGGTTCCCATGCCTGCGTCCCATTTATTGGGCCGTTAGCAACAATATTTGCATCACCGACTTTAAGATCAATTGTTCCGGCAGTAAAAGTATTTCCTGTCGATGTTTCAGTATTTGAAAAATATGCAACTGTCGCTCCAATGGCAATAACAGCGCATATTCCTAAAACTGATAATGAAATAATTAATTTTTTATTCATAAAAATTAAAGTTTATTTTAATTTTTACCCCGTTGAATGGACGAAGTCCTATTCAACTGGGGTTATTCGACTTGATAATTCCTTCCTCGCCTCCTAAAAAAGAAGGCGAGATAGAATTATCAAATTAAATTTGATTATTCAGGTATTGATGCTGGACATTCGAATGTATCGTTATGTCTTGCTTGAACAGCATAAAATCCAAAGTCAGATGTAAATGTCTTTTCTTGATATTCATTACCCATTGTCACTGGGTTGCATGTTTTAGCAGTGTTTGCATGATCAATTGCAACTGCTTTAGCTCCTTCTTTTGAACCTGCGCACCATGCGATTCCCATGAATGCTGTTGAATTTCCTAAAACAGTTGAATCATACATTTTTCCTGTGAATCCTGAAAGTTTTTCATTGTATAATTCTGTTTCTGTTAATGGTTCGTAGATTCCATCACCATCATCAGCCCATGCGAAAACATTAATGCCATCTCCAAGAATTCCTGTTGCATTTGTTAAATATGAACAAACTTTTGCGTCATTTGATTTAACATGCAAAGAAATCAAGTTTGTTCCCCAATCTCCTGGTTTGATATCATTAAAATTCCAGAATTTATCACCTTCTGTTAAATCTTTTTCACCCCAAAGATTACAATTCTTTCCAAGCTCTAATCTTGAATCACAATTTCCATTTACCTTAAAATAATACTTTAAAGCTGCTGGATTGGAAGATGCTGTACCATTTGTTTGTGCAAAATTTTTAACTGTGAAAACTAAAATATTCTGCCCATCAATTAAATATGATGGATCAACTGTAATAGTTACTGGAACTCCTGGTTGATCTGTGTCGAAATTTCTTTCAATATTCAATCTATCAAATAAAACATGTCCATTTAATTCAGCTTTAACTCCGTTATCTGCTGCTGTGAGTAAGTTCAAGGTTACTCCTGTTGAACCTCCTTGCCATGCAAATGTTTTTTGGAATTTTGCTGTTATTTCATGTACTGTATCTTCTTGAGCCATATCAATTCTCCAGATCCATTGTGATGGAGCAGTTACTTCTCCTCCTGCTGTCCATGCGCTATGGATATATTGTGATGCAACAGGAACCGCATTTGTTGCAGGGTCTACTGTTACGCCATTATATTCAATAACCTTATCTGTTGTATCTGAATAAATTTCGATACCACAAGTATGACAATCAACACCATTATATGTTTGATATTTGTGATCAACTGTCAAATCAATTGTTCCAGCTGTGAAAATATTGTTTGCTGATGTTTCTGTATCTGAAAAATATGCAATTGTTGCTCCAATTGCAACAGCAGCCACGATACCAATAACTGCTAATGAAACTATAACTTTTTTGTTCATAATAATTTATTTACCCTATGAAATATTCGCGTAGCGGATTTCACTAGGATTATTTACTTTATACTTTTGGCGATTTATCCTTTTTCGCCGCAGGTCGACCTTGTTGCTTTTTTTTGAAATCTTGGATCTAGCGTCTAAGTTTGTCACGACCCGAATTCATAAACGCCAGGAACAAGATTTCAAAAAAATAATTCAAATATTAATTTAATTTTATTGTCATTGATGGAATATCAATATCAGTGACTGAAGTTCCATCAACCCATTCAAATTGAAATTGTCCGGTAAGTTTAAAAGGTTTTGAAAAATCCAATCCTGAAAAACCTAAATATCTTGTTCCAGCAACGCAAGCTGGATTGTTGTTGTTTATCTCAACGCCTCCAATATCTTTAATATAATTAGAACATTCTGTCTTTTGATATTTTACTGTTCTTACTCTTACAGCTCCGCAATTTGGAGATTTAATTTCAATCTGCGCATTTGACCCTCCCAATGTTGCATTTGTCTGAACAGTTTTATTTGTCCCGTCATAACTTTTTACATTAAATTTCACTACTCCCGAAGCATATTCTAAAGTAAAATCATACCATCTCAAAGCATTCCATTCATGATTTTTTCCATCAGCCTCAACTCCATTTTTCTTAATCAATATTTCTGTCGGAGAAGACCAAAAATCATTATTTCCCATTCGAGCGATTGCCAACACAGGGCTTGATCCTGATCCGCATTCAGTGCTTGTTATTATAGCAGGAGCTTTGCAATAATTGGAACAATCGCTATTGCTTGCATAACAAATCTTTCCTGTTTTTGTCTGGCATTCGCTTAATGTTTCATAACTTTGCGCTGTTTGTCCGCAAACATAACAATTATTGTCGCAAGTATAATATTGATTGCATGACGAACATGTCATACCCGAACAATTAAGGACAAAATCAGTATAATTTGTTGCCCACTTCGTCTGCATCACTATTCCTATATCTCCGACATATTGGTTAAGCTTAAATTCAAAAATATCAGACTCTCCGAATTTTATGCCTTCAGTATCTAATGTTTCAAATTTTATTCCCATTTGGCCGAAATTAGGGTCATTTGTCGGATTTTCAACTTTATATGAATGATTAGTTGTTTGATATGTCGCGCCATTGGCAGGCCATATAGGAGTTATTCCGCAAGGCAAACTAAATGAAACATGGCTTAAAGCATTTTTATTATTATTTGTAACTTGGAATTTATATGTATATGTCCCGTCGCAATTTTTTTGTTTTGAAAGTTGCGAAACAGTAAATCCATCTTTAGTCTGAGGAGCGCACGAAAAAGGAGTTGCGCATTCAGCAGGTTTCCCGCATTTCGTATCACATTCATCTTTGCTTGCATAACAAGTCTTTAATTCTTTTGATTCGCATTCTTGCAAAGAAGTATAAGTTTTAACTGAGGCGCAAGAATTCGCGCATTGATTGCAAACGAAGTATTCTTTTACTTCAGGCTGGCATACTGCTTGGCAATCTCCATTGGTTTTGAAACAATCGCCACCTGTTTGAGCTATGCACTCTTCTCTGGTTTTATAAAAATTTTGAGTAATAGGACAAGAATTATTTGTTTTGTCACAATTATAATATTTATATTCTTGCGGAGTTGTTTCGCAAACAAAATCAAGATTATTTCTTGATTGAATTGCAAAAAAAGCAATATCAGCTGTAAGTTTATCTCCTTGAGTCCTATTATTCAACATTCTTCCGTTACAAGTTGCGAATCCATTTTCAAAAGTTCCCAAACACCAAGATTTTTTTATCCTGTAAATAGTATCTGGTTCTAATGGATTGTTCTGATCAAAAAATAAATTATATTTTGAATCAGCAATAGCAAACGCTTTTTCGCTATCAAGCTTTCCATGCCATAATATTTTTTCTGATCCATCAGGAATATTGTTTGAATTGACATCATTCCAGAATATAAATTCAGCGTCATCATCAATTTCACCTTCAGCGCCAGGAGTCTGATCGTCAATTAATTCTGGCTCGCTATCAATGCCATCTAACGATAAAATATTATAAATCTTTGCGCAAACCCAAGCAGGATTTGTTTTTACCCTCAACTTTATTTCATCTCTTCCGGAATCACCTGGTTTCAAATTAGAGAAATCAAAAAATTTTTGGATTGTTTCTCCAAAATTCCAAGTAGTAGATGAATTTTGTTTTCCAGTTTGAGAATTTAAATATTCATCAGAATTAGCAACTTCTAAATCAATTACTCCAGCTGTAAAAATATTGTCAAAAGATTTTTCAATATCAGAATAAAAAGCAACAGTGTATTTTATAGACAATGCGACTAAAAATAATATTGCGTAAGAAAAAAATATTCCTAAAAATTTTTTATTCATCAATTTCTTTAAAAAATTTAAATAAAGAGAACTAAAGGCAGATTGCTCTGCATTAATTCTCTCTATTAAATTTTTTTTAGATTCGCTCTGCATGAATCTATAAAAAATTTGTTAAGACAAATCTTTAAAAAAGATGCCAGTAAAAAAGAATTTGTCCTATGTACATAGATTAGATAAAATTTAAAGGCGTGTCAATATGGCGCTTGAAAACAAGGACATTTATTGCATAATTTGTCCTGTCATTTAAAATCATCTAACTCCTTAAAAACATCATTAATTTATCTCTTAGAATCAAATATATGTTTAATTAGACAGCAATAAACTTAATTCAAAAAAATAATATGATATTTTTATATTAATATTTGCCTTAAAAATCTCTTAATATTTCATAGGACAATCATAGGACAAAATATTAATTATTGTCCCTATTTGTCCTCTATTGTCCCATATTATTAATTTAAAACACTTATAAATACAAGTTTTATTCCCTCAAGCAAATCTTTTATAATTATTTTATCCTTGCTCCTGATTCAATTTCTTTGTCCGGAATTAATAAAACCGGCAACCCATTTTGTCCAGTAGCAGCCAAAAGCATTCCATTGCTTGTATTCCCCATTAAATCACGAGGCTCGAGATTTGCCACAATAATTATTGTTTTTCCGATAAGCTGCTCTGGCTCATATGCTTTGCCTATTCCGGCAACTATCTGGCGGGATTCGTCTCCTAATGATAATTGGATTTTTATAAGTTTTTCAGAGCCTTGGACTCTTTGCGCCTCCAACACTTTAGCTGTTCTTAAATCTAATTTAAGAATATCTTCTATTGTTATCATATTTTTATATAATTATAATAATATAAAAAATCATTGACAATGGCAAACATTTCCAATATGTTTGAATATAAAGCGCATTTATAATTGAATATAACAAATCAAGGAGGGAAAAAATGGCAGAAATTCAAGGATCGAAAAATCAAAATATAAATCACGAAGAAAAAAAACGAAAAAGCTTGAAACTGATTGAAAAATATATAGAAGGACTATTAACAGAAAATGAAACAACTGATCTGATAGAAGCGTTGGAATATCTCATTAAATCTTTAAACGATATTATAAATATAAAATATTGTCAGGCAGAAAATTATCAATTACTGATAGAAATAAAAGAAGATGAATTCGAAGAACAGAAAAAAAATTTTCTTTTTCTAATTAGACAATGTTATAATTATGATAAGATAAATGTATTCTCCAGTCCTGAGGCTTCGGAGCAAGACAAGATAGATTTTAATAGATCATTGATATTTATAAAGATGTTTTTTCAATGGATATTAAAAAATATTAAAGAACAAATCTCTTTTGAAATCAATCTACAAAATATCAAAGAAGATGAAATAATGCGTGAATGGTTCGATAGAGAAATGAAAAAATAATAAAAAAGCCCATAAAAATATGGGCTTTTTTATTTGTCAAAAATATTTTTTAATCTTCTTCTGAATTGACTGCAGTAACTTTAATTTCATTTGAATATGATCCGCAATCCATATCTTCATTAAGCGCGCATAGTCTTGTATAAAATGTTCCTGTTCCTCCTGATGTCCCAATCTTACCAGATCTTGCCCCTGGCGATGAATAATATCTATTGTAATCTCCTGATCTTTTTGGATAAGTAGGTTCTGATTTCTTTGACCATAAAAGCATATATCCATCTTCAGCAGATTTATCAATATTCCATTCCACTTCTCCATCGTTTTCTCCTTGGCTTAATTCTATTTCCGAATTAGTGCTGGAATCTGATGAGCTTGATTTGTTAGAAGATGAACTTATCTTTGTTTTTTTCAAATTATAAACAGTTTTTGAAAGATTGTTTAAAAATATTACAATCTGCTGTATCTGCATATCTATGGTTCCAGAGACATAAAGTTGAGGGGCTGATTCTTCTTTTAGAATATCTGATTCCGAAACTTTTATACATGTCGGTTTATTATTCAAACAAATAAAAGTTTTTCCTGTTGGACATGATTTCCATGTTTTTCCAGCGCAGACATTTGCTGCTTGTATGTAAAACATTGGAATAAATAATGAAACAAAAATCGCTATTAATAATATTTTTTTCATATTTTTTAAAAAATTATTTTAAATTGCTTGCGCACTAATATTATAAGCGATTGCTTTTAAATAGCAAATAAAAAAAGACAACAATTTTTCTTGTTGTCTTTTTTCTAAAATTATTTTCTCCGCCTTCAACAAAGATATCCATAATATCGGATATCCGGATCAGATGAAATCTCACCTCTCATCGGATTATAAATCTCAGAATGATTAACAGGTTCTTGTCTGCAATGGAATGCCCAATCTTTCTGATTCCTGCAATTATTGCATGATCCATGCACGCAATCATTGCAGCGAAGCCTGCCTTGAGCATCTTGGATTTCTTTTGCATTTTCAAAAGAAATCATTTTTTCTCTTTTTGCGCGACCTTGAGAATAATATTTATTTTTTCTTCCCAAAAGTTTGTTTGTTTTCCTCCATTCTTCTCCAATGCCATAGTGTTTCAAATCAACAAAGGGTTTAAATTTCCCTGTTGTTGCTTGCAACTCTCCGTCAATATAGAAAAGATTTATCAAAAGAAGATTCTTAGTTTTTCCTGTCCAATGTTGGGCAAGCAATCCTTTATGAGAAAAACTTTCTCCTTGGTTATAAAATGTATTCATTATGCGCCTCCAAATTATAGATTTTTTAGGTTCTATATATAATTATATCACACTATTCGTCTTTTGTCAATATCACCGTCTTAAATGAGAGTTATGACTACACGGATATTAATATATACATTCTCTCTTTATTTATAAGATTTATAAGCAAAAAGCGCTCATACGAACGCTTTTATCAATAAAATAAATATTGCTAAAATCAATCTGGACAGCTCCTATTTGAAAGAAATTCATCCCAGCAAGTTTTTAGTGAAAAATTAAGTTTTTCATATTCATTTTTATATCCCCCTACATAAGTAATCTCTTCAATCAACATTGCTAATCCTTTCACATTTTTGAAAATGGATTTATTATAAACAATTGCGCTATTCAAAGCATCTACCACCTTGTCAACTTGGCCGGAAAAATCATATCCTGTTTTTTTTAAAATTTCTAAAAAATAACCTAAATCTCTATAAAATCCATAGAAACTAGTGGTCTTAACTAAAGCATTTTGAATGCCGCCAGTGCCGATACCCCCAAAAGATATCATTCTTTTCGAAAGATTATTCAATTCAGAAACTAAAAATGAAATTTTACTTAAATCAACCAACGACGCTGTTGTAAAACCAGACATAGCGCTTGAATCAACAATTAATTTTCCTAAACTCTTTGCATCTATATTAGGATTGGAAACAATTGCCGATAAAATATGAGAATAATTAAGTCCGCTTCCTGGTGCGATATCCTCTGACCCTTGCATATATTTTGCGTCATCTTTTAAATAATCCGCAATTTCTACCATTTGCATCAAACAAGCGTCAAAAGAAATTATATCAAATTTCGATATTCCTGTTTTTTGTCTTGCCGTTGCCAGTGCTTTATCAAGCTCTAAATTGCTTAAAGCATCATTCTCGCTTCCACCATCAAATCCAATATCAAGTAAATTATATGTTCGATTAGCAGAAAAATTAAGACTCTTTCCAGGACCAAGAACTCCGGAACCATGATTCCAAAGCACAAGCATATATTTCTCAGCTGGATATTTCTTAGCTGAAAAATCTATAAAATCAATAAGTGTATTAGGATCACCGGTATTTACTTCTCCAATTTTCTTTACTGTTTCAGGATCATTCTTTTTAATATAAAGATATTCTGAATCTCCATCTTTTTGGCCATCATACATAACAATAACGTTAAAATTATCATTTGATCCGATTGTCTGCATTTCCTTGATATCATAAACACTTGCTGGATCCAAATTATTATCAGCTGCCATGTAAACCATTATTGTCCATTTCTTTTTTCCTAAAGTATTTCCTTCCTCGTCTGGTGGAGCATTTGCATCAGACAAATCAGGCTTTCCGCAATATTTTTCAATTGCTTGTTTTGTTTGAGCTTCATCTAAATATCCATTAACCCCTCCAACATCCTTGCCGTCTTTAAAAAATAAATTTAAAGGAACGCCAGATGCTCCATATCTTGTAAAAGAATTCTTAAGCAACTGCTTATATGTCTTTGATTTTGAAAAATATTTTTCAACTTTTTTATAACTTTCCGGATCGTCAACATTTAAATCATAGAACTTATATCCTTCCTTATTTCCTAATACTTTTTCATCAAAATTTTTGGAATCAACTTGTTCTAATTTAGTTTTATAATCAAGAGCAAGTTTTTCCATCACAGTTTTCTGCTTTCTGCAATAAGAGCACCAGTCTGCTCCATTTTCAAGCATTACGCAGTTGAATTTTTTATCGCTTTCATCATTATTCCCGCCATTTTCACCTTGATCTTGCCCGCTTTCATCGCATGATCCTGTTCCACAAATTTCGTTGTCTGCATAATATGTTTTTCCTTCTTCTCTATCTTTTATATAAGCTTTAAAACAATAACAGGAAGATTCAAAATCCATATATTTGACCATTATTGAGAATTCTCCATTACTTTCATCAAATTTACTCTGATTTTCAGGGCCAAGCCATTTTATCTCAATATTTCTTTTGTCGTTTTTTTCAGTCCAATCGCCTTTAGGATAAACTTTAAATCCTGGGATAATCTTGTCAGTAGGAATGCCATAAACTGATTTTTTATAATCTAAAATTTGTCCTGTAAATATAGTCGATGTCGAATTGCTTGTTTTCTTTGATTCGTATTTTACATCTTTTACTTTTATTTCCTGCGATGCAAATTCAAAACACCATTCTTGTCCGCAAGCCATTATTTTAGGATTGGAAACATCCCTTGCGCAAGCCTTATAGCAGTACGGCTCGCTTTCAGTTGTAAACTTCACATCTTCAGAAAATGAAACTCTTTGCGATCCGCTAACTGGTTTTGCATAATCCTTCCCCGGAGTTTCTAAAATATTTTCTGTATCGCCTTTTATATAATATTTAAACCAAGCATGAAGCTTTGGAATTTTTGAAAAATTAGTTATTTCTCCATTTAAAGTCGCTTTGTCTTTTATCCAATTAGTGGCCGGTTTTGTTATAACCCAAGGCAAGTTTGGGAAGCATAATTCAGCCCCAAAACCAGCATCTTTATCATCTGCCCCCTTATACTTTGCATAGGGAATAAAGCAATAAACTTTGCCAGAAACAATATTTTTCCTTGTGCCAGAAAATAAATGATTCATTCCTAAACCAGTTGTCATCTGGCCATTTGGAACAGGAGTTCTTTCTTTTGTTGTTTCTATAATATTTGCATCAGAATCTTTTTCATAAGATTCAAACCAATATTCAACATCTTTTGGATCGTTTCCAACCCAAACCGTTGCCTTAAAAGTCGCAATACTGCTTGATACTGACACTGATTCAGTAATTACTAATGGTCTTTTTACTGGTAAATCTTGCTCGTCTGGAGGAGTAGTTTCATCATCTTCGTCTGGAGGGACTGGAGGAGCTTCTTCTCCTGTATTTATCGAGAAATAATCATCGCTTAAATCAGTAATAGTATTTTTTAATATTTTTAATCTTAAATTGCTTATCGCAAAATCATAAGCAATAAGGCCAATCTTATATTTATCGCCTTTTTTAGCAGATCCAGAAATTGCTTCTAAAATCTCATCAGTTATTTTAAATTTATATGAGCCGGTATTTTGCGCTTCAGAAGATAAAATTTTTTGTTTGGAAGGACTATTTTGATAATCGATTAATCCAATTAAGATTCTTTTCTCGTCTCCAGTGTTACCTTTACTCCATTTAATTTCAACTTCATCATTTGTTTTAAATTTTTCTCCGCCATTCGGATAAATAACTTTAAATTCTTTTCCATCGTCCGGAGGAGCTCCATCCTCATCTTCTTTTGGAGGTTCTTTGCCAGTTAAAGCTCTATATGCATTAATCCTTTTTCCAGAAACTGTTTTTCCGGAAAAATCATCAAGTTTATCTCCAGTATCCATTAAAAGTTTTGCTAATCCTGAAGCAGATAGTCCTGTTTGCTGACTCCAAACCAATGCAGCTACTCCAGCTGCATTAGGAGAAGCAAAAGATGTTCCATTTTGAAACGCATAAATAGTATCTTGAATTCCTTTAATATCGCTTCCTGGAGCCGCGATATCTACTGTGCTTGCTCCATAATCAGAAAAAATAGATTTTTTGTCATTAGCATCGCTTGATGCAATACAAAGTAAAGAATCAAAATCGTGGTCGCAGGGAGACACAAAATAAGATGAATTATGTTCTCTGTTGTCATTTCCAGCAGCTACAACAACAAGGCCTCCAGCATCAATAAAACTTTTTATAGCTCTTTTTTCTGTTTCATCTTGACCATAAAATCCTAAGCTTAAATTCAAAATATCAGCCTTATTATCTATTGCAAATTCTATACCAAAAACTAATGCTACGCTGCTTATTTCCATACTGGGAGTATCCGCACCAGCTTTTACAACCATTAGCTTAATCTTATTCTTATTACTCATTCCAGCCATTCCTTGATTATTATCTGTAACAGCTCCAATGATTGAAGAAACAAAAGTCCCATGCCAATGCCCTTTTCTAGGATCATTATCATTAGAAAATGCATCCCAGCCATGATTAGGACATTTTCCGCTTCCATCTGGCGCAACGCAACTGCTACCGTCCCAAAGATTATTTTTTAAATCAGAATGATCAATATTAAAACCAGAATCAACAACTGCAACTATGACATTCTTGCTCGGATTATATTCATTCCAAGCCTCTAAAACATCCATATCAGCGTCTTTTTTCGCTGAACTTATTCCTACAGGATTGCCATCATTATTTAAAGCATATTGCGATTTAAATTCAGGATCATTTGGAGAATAAGCGATGAGTTTATAATAATAATTAGGTTGAATATACTCTGATTCTAAATCAGCGTTAAGCCTGTACATTATCGGAATAGTTGCTTCTGATTTTACACTTTTAGCATAAACAACATTTAAAAAATCAGCTCTTCTAATCAATTTTAAATTCCTTTTTGCCAAAAAATCACTGACCTGTTTATCATTAGCATTTTTTAAATTCAAAATTTCTGGTCTAATTCTCAAAAGAACAGTTCCCTGCTCATAATCTTTCCCTGCTTTCAAATAAGCGCTCGGAAGGTAAACTTTTATTTTTTTTCCTGCTTGAGAATTATATAATCTAAATGGATTAGTAACAGATCCTCCTATTATATTTTTATCCTTGTTTTTAACAAATATCCAAATCCTGCAGTAACAATCTTCGTTGGAGTCAGGACATTCATTAGATGCATTAGGAACAGTAAAACTCATTTTTTCATATCTCGAGCTACCTATCAATTTCTGTGAAGCAGACAATTTCGTAAGATCATATCCACAGGAAAATCTCAACTCAAAAGGAAGACTGTCATATTCTGTTTTTCCTTGAGCGGATTCTTTTGTAGATCGTATCCAGGAAATATCAACAGAATCTCCACGTTTCAGATCTCCTAACAATACATTCTGCTGGCTGGGATCTTGGCCTAATATAATCTGATCACCAAACGAAGATTTACTGGAGTTAATGCTCACATAATCAATTCTCTCAGTGCATATATTAGATCCGCTTGCTTGACCTTCTCTTTTGCAATATTCATATTCTTGGAGCGCAAAAACATTTTGCCCCAAAAAAATACCTACGACAAAAAATAAAACTAAAAAAAGTTTCTTATTCATTTTTTATTTGAAAAATCTCCTCAATTTATTAAATTTAATTAAATAATAACAAAAAAACGCCATTTAAAGAAATTCTTTATCCACAGTTTTTTGGCTTTATTTCAAATTCATTTCAAAAAACTGCGATAATTCAAAAATCACTTTTTGCGCTATCATTTTTCCTCCAATTGCCGAAACATGAATCCCGTCAGACGCCCTCACTAATCTCTGTTGACCGTTTAAATCTGGCAGATAATCAGTATATAATCCATTGCCATCTGCTAACATTTCCCATGTAGATATATATTTGCAATTTAAAAATTTAAAACTTTCTTTTTCAAAAATCCTATTTAATCTGGACATTTTTTCAGAATATGAATCTTCTCTGGCAATAGGATTCCCGACCCATACGACAAAAATATTATTGTCTTTCAATATCTTCAAGAATTTATAAACTCTTTTGCCATATTCTTCGTCCCATGCCTGAGTGCCATAAACCAGTCCTTTTCCATCTTGCATAGGAATATTTTGGCCATCATTGGCTCCAAACATAACTATAGCTACATTTGGCTTATTCTTTGCTATCAAATCAGTTATTTGTGAATTCCAATCAAAATAATCTGGTCTGGAAAGCCCAGTCGACGATTTCCCGAATCTAACAACTTCAAAATCCTTATATCTTAAAAACTCTCTTTCCATTTCAGACCCAAAACTTCCCACTATAAACGAATCGCCGATAATCAAGGCTTTATAAGGAGGTTTTATTTTATCTTCAACAAAGCCTTTTTTTTCTAAAGGATCAATTATCTGCCCTATTTGCGATTCATATTCTGTTTCAATCTCACCAGTATTTGGAATTTTTATTAAATCTTGATTTTTTTGCTCTGTTTTAGATTTTATGAAATCCAAATAATCCATTGAAAACTCTGAAAAATAATTCTTGGCTGAAGCCTGCTCCCAATAAGATATTTTCTTAGCGCAACAGAAAGAAACGATTAAAAATACAGCTATCAGGAATATGAATGATTTAATCGGACCAAAATCTTGATTGTTTTTTTTATCTTTCATTTTAAAATCCAAAATAAATAAAAGGCGGCACGACATCAGGAGCAAGAATGATTATTAGAATAAATAATCCGGCGCCAATAAGTATTTGCCAAAAAAATGGGAGTTTTTTCTGGATAAACAAAAATTTATCCCTTATCCCGCTTCCTATAAAGAAAAACAAAATACAAAGAAAAACAAAATAGACCCATTTCCATTCTAATGTTCCCGAAAAATCAAATTCCAAAATTTTTCTAACAAGGTCCAAACCTATGCTAACACTCTCTGCTTTAAAAAATATCCAAGCAAAACAAATGAAATTAAAAGTCAGTAGCCAAGAACCAACCCTTGCAAAAATTTTACGAGATTTAGCTATAACTTTCCTATTTACTAACTCGATTTTCGCTATAGATTCAATTTTAATCTGTCTCGCGCGATAAATAATTGAAGCAATACCATGCAAAAATCCCCAAAATAAAAATGTAAAGCTGGCTCCATGCCATAATCCTGAAACAATCATTACAATCATAATATTAAGATATAAATGCCAATTAGGAACCTTCATTCCACCTAAAGGAATATATAAATAATCTCTAAACCATGATGATAAACTTATATGCCATTTTCTCCAGAAATCCTGGATATTTTGCGCTCGATAAGGATGATCAAAATTCAAAGGTGATTTAAACCCCAAGAGTCCGGCTATTCCTGTCGCCATATCAGAATATCCTGAAAAATCGCAGTAAATGACAATTGCATAAGCATAAACAGCAGCAATAGCCATAAAAGAATTATAATTTTGCGGAACCGAAAAAACCTTATCAACTATTTCAATACTCAGATAACTGGAAACAACCAATTTTTTGAATAATCCTGAAAGAATCTGAGCGCAATAATTATGGAAATCATTTATTTTTTTTGCTCCGCCATTTTCCAATTGATCTAAAAAAAATTTAGGACGGGATATTGGTCCAGAAAGAAGTTGAGGGAAAAAAGCCATATAAATAGAAAAATCTAAAAAAGAATAAGACGGTCTTAAATCTCTTCTAAAAATATCAATATTGTATGATATCGCTCTTAAGATATAAAAAGATAATCCTACTGGAAAAATTACGGAAAAGAAAAAAAGATTCGCATGTATTCCAAAAAAACCTAAAAAATTTTCCGCAGAAACCCGGAAAAAATCATAATATTTATAAATTCCAAGGACTGAAATATTTATAAAAATAGTCAACCAAAGTATCCATTTCTTGTCTGTTCTCCAAATAATCTCTCCTGAAACAAAATTAAAAGCTGTTATGGCAACTAATATCAATGTAAAATTAACACTCCAGAAAGAATAAAATAGATAACTGACAAAAAGCAAAAACAGCCTCCAAAATAGAGGCCATTTCTTCAAAAACCAATTGAAGAAAAAAACTACCAGAAAAAAAATAAAAAAATCAAAAGAAAAAAACTGCATTATTTTATCTGCAATATTTATTTATCGCAGATGGATTATTCCAATATTTTTTTATGCAATCAGTCCTTTTAACAACCTGATCGCCATACCATGCCCAGCCGTTATAAGCAATTGCAGCGCTCCTCTCTCCGCTACCATTAGCTTTTGCCCCTTTTTCTTTCAAATAAAAAGCCGCCGCAACAGTAGCATCACAAGAGTTCCATGGACTAGCAGGATCATGTAAGGTCTTACTGCTTATTTTCCCCGATCGAGTAATCCATTCTTTTGGCATAAATTGAGCAAATCCCATAGCTCCCCCAGTTCCTGATCCTCCACAGGAAACTTCTATTTTTCTCCAATCAAGACCTAAATCCTGACACAATTTTTTAAATATTTCGTAATCTCTTTGACTCCTGGCATTGCAATATTTTCCAGTATCAGAATGATAAAGACAACCTCCCATTCCTTCTCCAAGATTAGACTCTTGTATTAAAATTGATAAAAGGAATTCCTTTCTTATTCCCATATCCGCCCCTACTTTTTCAACCAATTTCATTGCATCGGCTAAAGGAATATTGCTGGCAAAAGATTCATGAGTGCATGCTTCTCCATATTTAGATTCTCCTCCATAAATTGTTTTCTGCATTCCAGAAGTGTCTATTGGTTCTATTTTTTCAGAACAATTCTTTCCTATATCATTTTCAAGACAAAAACTTACATAATATTTTTTATTTATCGAAAAAACAAAATCAACATTTTTTCCCGATTGCAGTTCCTGCGTTCTTATCTTCCCAAATCTTAAGTCAACATAATAAATTGTTTTTTGCTCTGAATCAGATTCAATAGTTTTTATATTGTCATCAAGAATCCTGTATTTCAAACCTGAGTTGGCCTCTCTTATCAAAAACCATTGCCTCATTACTGTTTCATTTCTATTGATATAACTCGATATTCTTATTAATCCTTTTTGATTATTTTTTTCTATGCTTATCGGATTAGGTGTAGGAAGCTTTCCCGAGATCATGAAAGGAAAAAAATTTTGAGCATCTTTTCCGGCAATTTTTTTATCTTGAGATCCTTTTATCAAAAAAGCTATTTTATAATTAACATTAGGTGAAAATTGAAATATTCTATTAGAGTTTATATTTGGAGTAAAATCAGCATTGCAATGGTTCACTGTAACATTTTTATTAGTGGCAAGATTAAATGTTGCTGTTTCTCTACTGCTAGGTAACACTTCTCCTGTTATACAGTATAAATCTTTTGTTTTTTGATCTTGGATCACAAACCAATAATAATAACTCTGGCTTCCAGGTTTAGCGGATCCTGAAATTCTCAATATTTTATTTGTATTATCATAATCTAAAGGAAGAGTTTTCGCGCTCGGAAAAGTAGGAAAAAGAAATTCTTTTCCCCAATCAGCGAATTTTAATCCCATAAACCCAGAAGACACAACATAAGGCTGGCAATAATAATCAGTTTGATATTTCTTTTTAAAAGTTATGGTCTTATTTTTTATTTTATCTAATGAATTATCTTCAAAAAATTTTTCTTCTATATCGCCATTTTCCCTCCTACATTCTATCCCGACTTTAGAAACATTATTTTTGCTCGGATATTTGATTCTTAAAATTAATCCATCTTGGTCCATTTTGATTATTTCATGACAAATATCTTCGTCGGAACAATTTGATCCAGCGCTTGCTAAGCCTGATTTCTTGATATCTATTGTTTTTACATCGGAAACGGCTTTAAATTGGCTTCCTGGGAAGCTTGAGTCTAAAGTATAGGAATAATACCCATTCTTATCCAAATCACTTGTAGTAATGTATTTTTGAAAAATTGATATTGGCTTTAATCCGATGCCATCTGAATAAATAGCGATATTCAGTTTTGCTGTTTGACCAGGCAAAAGATTAGATATTTTTGTCTTTAAAATAGTTTTTCCTCCCGAACCAATAAATTGACTTTCCGATTTTAAAACCGCCCCAAAACATAAAAAAGGAACAAACAAAAATAATAATGCAATAATTCTTTTATTCGCCATAATTTATATAATAATTCTCAGGCACAAATGCCACTAATCCTCCAAAAAATTGATTTTCAGTCGAGATTCCATATTGGTATCCGCAAGTTGGAACATGGGGAATTTTTGGATTTTTATGATTTTTGACTCTATTATAATCCGCAATAACATTCAAAACTCTGCTTGACCCATAGTAAGAATCGTTAGTCAAACCGAAATCAAGATATTTTCTGCCTTGATATTCATATTGGCTATATTTGGCAAACTTCATCAGAACAGCAAAATGATTTGATCTGCCCGAAGCATGCGATGGCGTGCAATAAACTAATACCGGAATCCCCTTAGAAAGAAAATCTCTTTCGATAATCTTAGGATCATTAGTCTTTATTGGCACGGGTTTTAATTTTAAAAATTTCCATAAAGAATCAGACCACCAATATCCATTGACTTTAGCAGCCATATACGAAGAAAAAGGATTTGGTTTATTACCAGTCCTTGATTCCGAAAGTTTTAAAAATTTTTTCTGATAATTACTTGAGTTCGAATAAATAGTATTAAGCTTTTCATCCCAATTCTTTTTAAATGACGAATCTTTTTGATACCAATAAGCTAAAATCATAGACATTGAGGTATCAAGACATCCATCTTTGCAAAAAGACTCTCCAGAAGAAAAAGCATAATCAGACCAAACATTTCCGCATTGATAATAATGCGGAGTAACGGCTCCCGCGTCTCCGCCCATTGCCATTAATGAACGAAAAGCCGCTTTATTTCCGTCAGCTAAATATTCAACGCCTCCGATTTTAACGGATTCATAATTTATTTTTGCGTACCTTCCATCAATATTTGCCGCAGGCCTTACTTCATAGATATGCCCAGGAATTAAATTATTCAAGAAAAGACGAGCCTGATTTTCCTTTTTGGGATCGCAAGCATTACCTTTGCGCAAACTATCAGGAAGCAAAACAGCATCAGTTTGTTTCCAAATAGTTTCATTGTTAGTCCTATCTCTATATAAAATTCTTGTCCTTGCCTTTTCAGTGGCTATGTCATATCCCCAAAAGCTAACCATTATTTCCGCTTTTGTTTTTTCCTGGCAGATTGCTTCTATATAAGCTTTAGGAGCCAATGTTCTCACTTTAAATCTTTTTTCTTGATAAAAACTGCCAGAGCCAGCTTGCTTAATATATCCGACACATAAATAAACAGCATCAGAGTTTAATTTATTGAATAAAAAAGTTTTTCTGCCTAATTTTATAGCTTCTAAATCAGAAATCGAAGCATCTATCTTTTTCTGCAAAGGATACCCATCTTTTTTTTCAAAACCATAGGAAGAATTATCTTCAGAACATTCTACGCCAGCCATAATGGCATTTTGTGAGAATTTCTCAAAATCTAACGAAACCGCAAATGAATCATAACTGTTTGATTCGATCTTGGCGCATAAATCATTGCTGCAATATATGTAATTGTTCCCTTCAACGAATTTAACCGATATGAGAGGAGTAAAAATATTCTTATCAAATTCGCCATCGACAAAAAAGAAAAAATCTCCGTTAATATCAAAATTTTCTTTAGTAGCAGTTTTCTTTGCGACAATTATAGGTTCTGTTTCTTCTGTAGAATTAATTTTTATTGCAATATTGATTATCGCAGTCTGCCCTTTTTGCAAATCAGGAATTCTTGCTCTAAGCAAAGTTTTTCCTTGCGAATTGCTAATAATCTCAATTTCAGGATCAGCCGCATGGCAAAACCCAAAGAAAAAAATCATAAGGGAGAAAATAATGAAAAATTTTTTAAAATATCGCATATTATTAATTTGATAAATTTTAAAATTATATTTCATATATCACGTCTTTGCGTTCAACTATTATTTTCCATTTCTTGCGTTTTGCGTGGTTATAAAGCATCTTATTAGGATTAAAACAAATAGGATTATCAACTAAAGACAAGAATCCTATATCGCTTGGACCATCTCCAACGCCATAAGAATTTTTTAAAGTTAAATTTTCTTTCTCTACGGCTCGCTTTAAAATTTTTTCTTTTTGAGTGATTAATTCTTCAAATTTAGCCTCGCCTGTAAGTTTTCCAAAATTATTGAATTCATAAATAAATCCATAGCTTTTATCAAATCCTGCTTCCTTGCAAAAAGCATCAATAATAATTTTAGGAGAATGAGAAATCGCCAATAAATAATATCCTTTCTTTTTCAATTTTTTAACCAAATCTCGAGTGTATCTATAAACTTTATTTTTCTCAAAAAAAACAATATCATTGGAAATTCTTTTAAATTCAGAAAAATCAACTCCTTTGATATTGCGCGAAAAAACAGCTATCACTTGGGAAATATAATCTTCATAAGATCCCTGTCTGTCCTGCCATAGTGTAAATGATTTCAAATAATCAGTCTGAGCAGTTTTTGGGAAAATGCCTTCTTGAATAAGCCTTTCAGTCAATTTTATAAAAAGGCTTGATCGGAATAATGTCCCGTCTATGTCGAAAACTGCCACTGGTTTTTTGATCATAATCAATGCTTAATTATATATTGATCGTCATTTATAGTATTAGCAACATCATTAGGCACTACTGCAAACAATCCACTATATAACAAACTAGGTATGCCATATTCAAAAGATTGACCGAATTGATAGCCGCAACGCAAACTAGAAATTCCCAATTCTCTTATTCTTGATTGAATATTCAAATTATCTTCTCCTCTAGCTGGATCAAAAATATGTATATTATTCAAATATTTATATCCACTTCTTTCATAAATATTCGATCCAGAATTAAATCCTGTAAGAACAGAATAATGATCACTATTTCCAATTCCATGGAATCCAACTCCTGTATTATGAGATGGAACGCAATAGAAAATTAATGGTATCCCTCTCCTAAGAAAATTAGCTTCCAAATATTCAGGATTATTAGTATTTATTTCTATCACTTTAAATCCCGATCTTTGGGCAACATCTAAAGTATTAAAATAACAGTATCCCGGCGTTGGTCCGCTATCATTATTTTGATACCAAGAATTATAAGCTGGCTTATGTATTCTTACCCAATAATCCAAAACCATAATGAGACTCGCGTCAAAACAACCATAAGCGCTATATCGACCATCCACTGAACCTATTTGACTTACATAATTTATTTTTGCTGGCAAATTAGTGCTATAAATTATTTTATTAGGAGAAGTAAATTGCATGTTCCCCGATTCTTTTAGTCCAGCCAAATTATAAACTAAAGCTGAAACTTGATACCTGGCATTAGGCTTCATTTCAAAAGAAACTGTATTTTCTCCCTGAGAATCAAGCATTTGTTTTTTTCCGAAAGAAAGCGTGTATGAAAAAACTCCTTTTGAGCCGCTTGATGCTTCAACTCTAGTTCCATCTGGAGGAGTAATATATGAAATGCCTGTTGAAACATCAGTTATTCTAAATGTTCCTTTATAAACATCATTTCCTCTTGTGTAATAACCAAATAATTTTACGCTGTTTTCCCGATCTTTAACTTGCGCGCCAACTTCTGGAATTCCATTTGGTATCGACATCTTCCATGTATAAACAACAAAATCGCTATCAGAAAAAACAATCGGATTAGCATTAACTTGTTTTGCCATTGCCATAACTTGATATTTTCTATTAGGAACCCATCTAAATCTTACTTTCTGCGAGCTAGGAGCTTGGTCCACTGAAGAACATTTGAAAAGCTGAAAATCTGGATCGCAAGCAGAAACATCATAAGCGAATAATCTTGTTCCTCCTTTTGCTCTTTTTGCTTGGGTACAAAAAACATTGCCTTCTTGGTCTATTATTTGAAACCAGTAATAAAAATCTGTTTTAACTGTTTTTGAATCTAAAGCTTCTCCGCGCAAACTTACATAAGGAGCGCATTTATTCATTGTTGATTTCCCAAGGTTATAAATCTTAGGTTCCAAATTTTTTATCTCCATTCCTCCGGTATTTATTTCTCTTGGATAAAACCCGTTAGTTCCATCAGCTAAATATTTCATTCCATTTGCCTTGATTGTTTCCCATTCTATTTGAGAATTCTGTACTTCTGGAATCAAAGCCATTGGGGCAATATAATATTTATTTCCAGGTTGTAAATTTGATAATCTTATCTTTACTTGATAAGGTTTTCTAACATCGCATTGTTTTGGATTACTTGCAGGGATATTAGGCAAAGAATAATCAATTGTTTTCTTCCAATAAGCGCCAGTTTGGTTTATCTTGTATTTTAAATAAACTGTAGGCTTGGTATTTTTTAAATCATAATAAAAATAACTTACTAAAACATCTACCGTAGAATTATCAACGCTACAAACATTCTCAATATAAGCTTCGAGATTGGGAACTTTAAAACGAACATACTGACTCCATTCAGTCGAACTTCCTAAAAATGATCCAGCAACCGCATAACCAATGCATCTATATTGTTCCCCAGTCTTCATCTTCAAGAAACTCAATTTTATCTTATAATCCTGAAAAAAATCATTTTTCTGAGCTGATGAAGCTTCATAGATTTTATTTCTGTTTCCATTTTTATCTAATTCAAAAAGATATAAAGAGTCTCCTTGTTTTTCGAAATAATACTCTCTATCAATATCTCTATTCTCTCCATATTCCTGATCGCATTTTATTCCAGCTTTCCAAATCGTTCTCTCCCTTAATTCCGAATAATCAACTATAAATTCAGCAGAATTAAAAGAAAGAGAAGATTGATCTAAAGAAATTTTTACAGCCGATCCTTTAGTTTGAGCAGAAGATAATTTAATTTTATTATGGACTTGAAAAATTTGTCCTGGATATTCATTGTTGACATAATATATTATCTGACCATTTTTCAAATCGCTTTCTTTTATTTCTTTTATCCCTATCGAAAAAGGATTATCATCTGTGCCTTTTACAGAAAAACCGACAAGCAATTTTGCTGTTTGGTCTTTGTCTAATCCTGAAATAGTCGTTTTGATTTCTGTCTTTCCATCTTTTGTTTCTATAATCTCGCTATTTGCTTGCAAAGCTCCAAAAACAATTACTGGAAAAAGCAAAGCAAAAATAAAAAAGAATATTTTTGTTTTATGCATAAAAATATTTTGTTTTAATAATTATAACAGGCGAAAAAGAAAACAAAAAGCCCATTTTCCGTTTTTCTGTGGAATAATGGGCTTTGCTTTTTTAAGGGATTGAGATAGTTGTTGATTTTCCTATATAGCTTTCTCCTAAGATTTTAATATGATAGTAGCAAGTAAGTATTGGAGTGATAGTATGTTCCTTTTTATCATTTATTTGAAATGTTGCTTCAAATGATCCTGAAAGTTCTCCTGTTGGCATGGGTTTATTTTTATACTTGTCATCTACAAGATTAAAGCTTCCTACATTGCCAGCAAGTGGCGGATCGATAACCAAGCCAATATCATGGGACCAAACATGCTTGCATGGTCTTTTGTAAAATCCTTTTACTGTTATAGCGCCATTGCCTGACGAAAGCATTGAATCAATTCTTATTATCTCTCCATCAATTATCTCTTTTGTTTTTCCATTGCCAAGCTGATGTTTTACCTTGTCGCAAGAAAGAGTTTCCGCGATTATTCTTTCTGATTCGCGGTTCTCAATTTCTATAATGCTTGCTTCTTTTGATTCTGGTAAAACAGCTTCTGTTGGCGTTTGATCAACGCTTTCCTTATCTGGAATATCTTGGTTAGAACACCCAGCTATAAGGAAAATCAAAATAGCTATCGCTATTACTATTATTATCTTTTTCACTTTATATCTCCTTTTCCCTTTTGGGTTTGATTTTTAAAATAGCTTTTGACTTCTATAATATAATTATAGCACACTTTATAATATTTGTCAATATATACAAAAAATACTTATAAATAATAGTTATTTGACCATAAAATAATCAATAAAAAAGGCCCTGATAACAAGGCCTTGGACCAAACTTAGATTAAATCAATAAGTATAATTATCTCCTGAATCTTGGTATTTTTCTGAATCAAGCGTTTCCGTGCTATCAATCGAAGATGTTGTAAAAAGAGGTTTATATTGATCTCCATAATTATCTAATGATGAATCTCTTAAATATTTATTTACATCATCTTCTAATGATTTTAATTTTGTCTGACCTATATCTTTAATTTCTATTTTCGAATTCCCAGATACTATCCCCTTTTCATCGTAAGAATAATTAGAAATAATTGGGAATATTTCAGAAAAAGATGAATAAATTTTCATGATTCCAGAATCAGCCGTAGAAATCATTTGACGAACTTGCATTGCAGCCATTAACACTGAAACAGGCTTAAAAAATGATAATGAATAAATACTGCTTTTATTTTCAAAAGAAATTGATTTAAATTCTTGAGAATCGGAAATCTTTTTTCCTGAATCATTTAAAATGTCTTCCATAGCATTTTCCCCGCCAAAAGAAAAGTAGACGATGTCTCCTTTTCTTGCAAAAGATGTTTCTGTCCCAGAAGGCATTTTAATAGCTTGAACTTTCGTTCCATTTATTTCTTCTTCTTTAATTGCTGAATCCAAAAGAGCATAAAGATCATCTGTTATGACTGCTTTGACTGTTGGGCATTTATAATTCTTCTGAGAACAAGCAGTTTGCATTGCTTGAGAAGAAAAAATACCTGTATTACCTGAACTATCCACGCAATAATACATATCTTTTGCAATCAACTTGGCATAAGCGCAATAAGATTTATAAGAACTATTATATTTAAATTCAGATTCTGGATTTTGTTTTTCTATATTTTGGCTCGCTTTATTCATCTGTGAATCCCCTTGAATATAAAGTGGATAAAATCCTTTATTAGAATAATAGATCTCTGCATAAGCTCTTAAACCGGAAAAAGAAGATATAATGTAAGCTTCTTTTTCTTTTGCTTCAGATAGCTGAATTGAGTTATATAAATTCTTAAATGAAACAGCTTGTTCCACTTTTGAAGCATCAGAACTTTGCCCTGAAAAAACAAAATAAAAATTCTTTCCCTCTGGTTTCTGAGGATCATAGAACATTTGAATCGCAAATTGACCATCTATATTTTTAATCGTTTTTTCTACATTAATACCTAATCGCTGTTCAAATATAGGCCATAGTTGTTCAATATCATCTTTTTGATAAGCATCATAATTGCTGATCAAATAATCAAATATTTTATCAAGTCCATTTCCTTCAACATAAAAAACAACTTGATTGCCATTAATTTCTGATGGTAGTTGGCTCGCCAATGATTTAGAAATATTGAATTTATTGCCCAAACCTTTTGAAAATCCTGATAAATAAGATCTTGTCTGAAAGCCATAATCTTGCGCTTTAATGTAAGAAATCATCCCCTTACCATCTTGAGTTGTTTTAGAATTTTTTAAAGCTGCTGCCAATGATTCTACAATAGAAGAATCTTTAAAATTCTCTTTAATAGACAATGCGTTTATTTTCTCAAAATCAATATCCGAATAAATATATGCGAGGTAATCTTTCGGAAGGTATTTCTCCAATTTTTTAAAAGATTCTGAATTTCTTATATTTTTAGCGCTACTTTTAGAAAATATAGCAGCTAAATTCATCTTCTTATAATTGTCTATTATATTTTTCACTTGGTCTAAATCATTAGACAATGCCAAATTATCACCTACTCCGGCATATGCGAAAGCTAAAACTTTTTTTTCTTTCAAAGGCGCATTTTGGTTTATATAATATGAATCATAATCAATTGTCTGATTATATATTTCTATTATTTCTACATCCTTATATTTCTCGCTTTCGAAATCTCCGAATGTTTTTTTAAAAAAATTCTTAGCCTGATTGCTTATTCTGGAATCTTCTAATGACAGTCCGGGAATTATTATTCCCATCTTATTAGTTTTCGAGTTTAAAAAACCAATAACATTCTTGATTTTTCCTTGGCTATAATTATCGAGAATACTTTTGAAAAAATCATCGTTTTTTACTAATTCATAAGTATTATTAATCGATTGATTGTTAGTTTCTGTAAACGGAATCCTTTGGATTATTTTTTCCAATTGCTTGACTTGACTCCCTAATGGATCAATGTTCAATTCTAATACAATATTGCTATTCTCGGGAACTAAAGATAAAGGATCTTTTATTTCCTGCCAATAAAAATATAGATAAACGCACACAATAGCAATAGCGATTATGGCTATGCCTAATATTATTTTTGCTATAGGATTACCGGTTTTTGGGAGATCTGTCTTTTTTATCTGGAAAGGTTCGATATTTTTAGAAATAAAGTTTGGTCCTTCTACAGTTTTTTTAGCCACCCCTTGCTGGAATATTTTTTCAATATCCTTTTTTTCATCTGGCGCTTTCGGACTCTCTTTTTTAGGAGGGAAATAATAATAGTCAGGATTTTCCCTGACCATCTTTTCTAATTCTTGTTGGCTAAGCGCTGGCTTTGGTTGTTCTGTTTGAGGATTCTGTTTATTCTTTGATTCCAATTCAGAAAAAGCAGTTTCTATATCGACGATAGGCCATCCAGCCGAAAGCAAAGCCTGTCTGACTTTATCCTTTCCTATATTTTTTGAAAATTGTTTTTGAATATACGAAAGCAGCTCTTGGTTTAGCATGTAATTGTATAGTTATATAAGATATATTATACAATATTATTTCAAATTATCCCTGTGGAAAATTATAAGCTTGCGTTTTTCCCGGCAAGATATCCTGTAGTCCAACAAAGTTGCAAATTGAATCCTCCGCAAGGACCAAGTAAATCAATTATTTCCCCGGCAAAAAAAAGATTATCGATTATCTTTGATTTCATAGTTTTTGAATCTATCTCAAAAAGATCAATCCCCCCCTTAGTGGCAATAGCGCTTTCAAAGTCTAAAAAAGAATCTATCGTGGCTAAAGTATTCTTAGTCTGTTTGCATAATAGCATTCTTTCTTTTTTTGATATTTGAGAACATTGTTTCTT
>Ga0116184_10000582_pt1 | contig 41109 bp, 36 predicted proteins | sample AD_JPNNA5_MetaG_FD_89886 | JGI IMG/M metagenome (GOLD analysis project Ga0116184, IMG submission 89886) | Active sludge microbial communities of municipal wastewater-treating anaerobic digesters from Japan - AD_JPNNA5_MetaG | ecosystem: Engineered > Bioreactor > Anaerobic > Digestate | place... | reverse complement strand
CGCGCCGAGCGTTCCCCGCGCTGGGACGACCAAGACCCCCGCCGTGCGGCGCGCCCAGGTGGGCGTCCGTCCGGTCGCGGCGGCCCCCGTGTCGCGGGAGAGGGACGCGAGCGCCCGTCGGCTGGTGCGAAGCGTTGGGAGCGCGACGACCGCCCGGCACGCTCGTTCGATCGGGATGACCGCCCGAAGCGGTTCGAGCGTGATGACCGTCCGGCTCGCTCGTTCGATCGTGACGACCGGCCCAAGCGCTTCGACCGTGACGACCGCCCCCAGCGGTCGTTCAACCGTGATGACCGGCCTGCGCGCTCGTTTGACCTGGATGACCGACCCAAGCGCTTTGAGCGTGACGAGCGTCCGAAGCGGTTTGACCGTGATGACCGGCCTGCGCGCTCGTTTGACCGTGACGACCGTCCGGCCCGTTCCTTTGACCGGGAGGATCGGCCGAAGCGGTTCGCCCGCGACGACCGTCCAAAGCGGTTCGACCGGGACGACCGTCCGGCACGCTCCTATGACCGGGATGACCGGCCAAAGCGCTTCGAGCGTGATGACCGGCCGAAGAGGTATGAGCGCGATGATCGCCCACGTCGCTTCGAGCGCGACGACCGCCCGCAGCGGTCCTTCAACCGTGACGACCGACCGCGCCGTGAGCCGCGCGTCGCCGACCCGATCCGTCGTGACCGACACGAAGGTCGCCATCTGACCGAGGCGCCGTTCGCCCCGCAATCCTTCGAGGAGGCCGAGGCCGAGCGCGCCGAGGCCGACACCTGGACCCACTACGAGTCCAAGACGAAGACGGGTCCGGCCGCGGTGACCGAGGACAACGGCTTCGCCGCCCTTGGGGTCCCCGACGCCCTCGTCGAGCGCCTCGCTCGCGATGGCATCACCGAACCCTTCCCGATCCAGGCCGCGACGATCCCCGACGCCCTCGCGGGCAAGGACGTCCTCGGCCGTGGGCGCACGGGCTCGGGCAAGACCCTCGCCTTCGGCCTGCCGACGATCGCCCGCCTCAAGGCGGCGACCGACGAGCGTCAGAGCAAGCGCCCGCGCGCCCTCATCCTCGTGCCGACTCGTGAGCTGGCCATGCAGGTCAGCGATGCCCTGGAGCCCTTGGTCCACGTGACCGGTCTGCGGCACAAGCTCGTCGCCGGTGGCCTGTCCTACGACAAGCAGATCTTCGCGCTCGCCAAGGGCATCGACATCCTCGTTGCCACGCCGGGTCGTCTCGTCGACCTCATGGACCGTGGTGCCGTCGAACTCGGCTCGGTCCAGATCACGATCCTTGACGAGGCCGACCACATGGCCGACATGGGCTTCGTCGACGAGATGACCTCGATCCTCGACGCCATCCCCGACGGCGGCCAGCGTCTGCTCTTCTCGGCAACCCTCGACCGTGGCGTCGACACCCTCGTCGAGAAGTACATGGTCGACCCGGTCACCCACAGCACGGACGACGCCCAGGCGTCCGTTACGACGATGAGCCACCACGTCCTGCTCATCGACCCCCAGGACAAGAAGGCCATCACGGCCGAGGTCGCCAACCGCGACGGACAGACCATCGTCTTCGTCCGGACCCAGCTTGGCGCCGACCGCATCGCCCGCGAACTCCGTGAGCGCGGCGTCCTCGCGGCAGCCCTCCACGGCGGGCTCTCCCAGGCCGTCCGCAACCGCGTCCTCGGCGCATTCCGTGAGAACAAGATGCCCGTCCTCGTCGCCACCGATGTGGCGGCTCGTGGCATCCACGTCGACGACGTGGGTCTGGTCCTCCAGGTCGACCCGCCGCGCGACCACAAGGACTACCTCCACCGCTCGGGTCGCACCGCCCGCGCGGGGGAGTCTGGAGCGGTCGTCACCTTGGCGCTCCCGCACCAGAAGGCGATGATGCGTCGTCTCCTCGAGTCGGCCGGTGTCGACACCGAGCCGGTGCGCGTGAAGTCCGGCGACGCCACGATCGCGGCCACGGGCGGCTCGGCTCCGTCCGGCACCCCGGTCCCGGACGAGTTGTGGCGCCCCATCCTCGAAGGCGGCCCGAAGCAGCGCCGGGGCCGCGTCGGCGCCCCGCAGCGTGGTCACGGCGGCGGTCGACCCGACCACGGCGGTCGCCGCGGTCGCGACGATCGCGGCTCACGGCATACGGGATCGTTTGACCGCTCCTCTGACCGACAGCGCCCGCGGGCACAATGGCGGGATGAGCGCTGACTGGCTGACCGGCCGGCTCCTCGTCGCGACACCGCAGATCGAGGAGGGGATCTTCCACCGCAGCGTCGTGCTGATCCTGCAGCACGGCGCTGACGGTGCGCAGGGCGTGGTGCTCAACAAGCCGCTCGAGGCCGAGATCGACAAGGTCCTCCCCGGGTGGGGTGAGCATGTCAGCGTGCCGCAGACCCTCTATCAGGGCGGGCCGGTCCAAGTGGACTCGGCGCTCGGTCTGGTCGCCATCGGGAGCGTCACGCCGACGTCGGTCCAGAAGCTCTTTGGCCGGGTTGGGCTCGTCGACCTCGATGCCATGCCCGGGTTGCTGGCGCCCGAGCTCGACGGCGTCCGGATCTTCGTCGGGTATGCCGGGTGGTCGCCCGGGCAACTCGAGACCGAGTTGGCCATGGGGAGTTGGTATGCCGTGGACGCGGCCACCGAGGACGCCTTCAGTCGCGCTCCCGGGGACCTGTGGCGAGCCGTGTTGGCTCGTCAGGACGGCCAACTGAGCTGGGTGGCGCTGCTGCCCGAGGACCCCAGCATCAACTGAGACCGGGGCAAGAGCGGGCCGCGTGGGAGACTGGGCGCCATGACCACACCGAGCGCGTCTCTCGATGAGCCCATGGGGCCAGGTGGCCCTACTCCCCAACACGAGCCGTCGGGTCCGTCCACGGGCACCGCCGTGCTCGAGCGCGAGGAGACGGTGGCCCAGCCGGTCGAGCCGGGCGATCACGAGCGCTTCAGTCACTATGTGCGCAAGGAGAAGATCCTCGAGTCCGCACTGTCCGGAGAACCTGTCACGGCGCTCTGCGGGAAGGTGTGGGTGCCGGGTCGGGACCCGAAGAAGTTCCCGGTCTGCCCGATGTGCAAGGAGATTGCCGACAAGGCCTGGGGTCCGAGCGACAACGAGGACTGAAGTTGTCGCTGACACCGCCGCGACGACTCTGGGTCGTTCTCCTGATCGGCGGGCTCGCCCTGGGCCTCCATGTCGCCCTCGCCTTGGCGTGGGTTCCAGAGTTCACCGAGGACAGCGCACGCTATTGGAATCCAAGCGATCCACTAGGCCCATTTGCCTTCTGGAGTGGGCGTGGACCAGGGCAGTTCACCCAAGCCCTGTTCTTCGCCCTACCGGTCCGGGGCGCTCTGGTCGTGCAAGGCATCGTGGCAGGGACCCTCTGGGCCCTGGCAGCGGTGGAAGTCCAGCGCCATCGCGCGGGACTCGCGCCGGCACTGATTCTGGTGGCGCTCTCGGTATCGCCTTGGATCGTCTTCTGGGACAACCAGGTGCTTACCGAGTCGGTAGCGCTGGCGGCTATCGCTCTAGCCACGTGTTGTGCCGGCCTTGTGGTGCATGGCCAACAGTCGTCGGTCATACCTCTCCTTTTGGGCAGCCTGTTGTGCGTGCTTTCGCGACCTCAGTTGTCCCCCTACGTTCTTGTCCTACTGGTCGCTGTCACCTTTCTTTCCCCTGCGAGAGTGCCGAAATTGGTGATAGCTGGGGTCGTGGCGGTCGCTCTCCTAGGGGTTGTAGAGGTTTATTGGTGGGGTCAGGCGTCCTCCGTCAGTCAGGCTCAGGCGAGAAACCGATTTGTGCAGCGAGCGGATGTCTTGGGCTACGTGGATAACGCCCGAGACCACGGCATGCCGAATTGCCCCGAACTGGTCTCGGCACTGGCCCGTGGCGGGACTCCGGCACAAATTTCAGAATCGATCTCCGAGTGCCCGAAGCTGGAGAACTGGCTGGCGAGCGGAGAGATGTCTTTGAGTGACGAGTTGGCGAATCCCATCCCAATCTTGAAGCGGATCTTCGGTCCTAGGTATTGGGCTGACTATGCTTTCGGTGAGTACTCCGGGACACCCGCAGCCCAACGAAACTGGGGAACTGCGATCGATCCCGTACACGTTCGATGGACGAATCTCGCGCTCCTCCTTCTGGTCGTCGGCACTTGGTTGTGGGGCGCGGCCACCTCACCACGTCGAGTCCGGATGTTCGTGGCCGTTGCCTCCACGGGAGCCCTGGGATTGGCTGCATCCATTCTGTTGGTGGACGGCGCCGAGCGATGGCGGCACATCCTGCCGTATCTCGTCGTCTTGTGTTCCGTGGGAATCGCTGCGCGGGCCGTTCGGGTTGCCTCGCCAACGGACCCGACACTCGAGCGCTGACGGGCGTCGGTTGTCCCGAGGAATCACTGAGTGCGGCTATCGTGGCCGGGCCAATGAGTACCTCAGCTGCCCACCACCTCTCGCCCGCCTTCCCGGAGCGGGCGGCGTGGGGTACCGCAACGAAGCTGCGCGCCTGGCAGGAAGAGGCGCTCACGGCATACCTCGCCTCGGCCGCCGACGGGAGACGAGACTTTCTCGCGGTCGCCACGCCCGGCGCGGGGAAGACGACCTACGCGCTGCGCGTAGCCACTGAGTTGCTCGGCCAAGGAGTGATCACCGAGGTCACCGTGGTCGCTCCGACCGAGCACCTCAAACATCAGTGGGCCGATGCGGCAGCTCGGGTCGGCCTGCACCTCAACCCGGCATTCGCGAATTCCGTTGCGGTGCAAAGCCGCGAATACGGGGGAGTGGCGCTCACTTTTGCCCAGGTCGCGAGTCGGCCGGACCTCCATCGGCGGCGCACTGAAGCGGCGAAGACGCTCGTGATCCTCGACGAGATCCACCACGGTGGTGATGCCAAGAGTTGGGGTGATGCGATCCGGGAGGCCTTCGAGCCGGCGACTCGACGACTGGCCCTGACCGGGACGCCCTTCCGGTCGGACACCAGCCCAATCCCGTTCGTGCGCTATGAAATGGACGAGGCGGGGATCCTGCGCTCGGCCTCCGACCACTCCTACGGCTATGCCGACGCCCTGCGCGATGGGGTCGTGCGGCCCGTCCTCTTCCTGGCCTATGGCGGGGCGATGCGCTGGCGAACCAAGGCTGGTGACGAGGTTGCCGCCCGACTGGGCGAGCCGATGACCAAGGATGCGACCGCCCAGGCGTGGCGGACGGCTCTCGACCCGAAGGGCGAGTGGATCCCATCGGTCCTCAAGGCGGCAGACAAGCGACTGACCGAGGTCCGACGCCACGTGCCGGATGCGGGAGGCATGGTCATCGCCTCGAACCAGACGACCGCTCGGGCCTACGCCAAGCTTCTCCATGACCTCACGGGCGAGAAGCCCACGGTCGTCCTCTCGGATGACTCGGGGGCCAGCGCCAAAATCGAGGAGTATGCCGGGGCTTCCTCACGCTGGCTCGTCGCCGTCCGCATGGTGTCGGAAGGGGTGGACGTGCCACGCCTGTGCGTGGGCGTCTATGCGACGTCGACCTCGACTCCCTTGTTCTTTGCCCAGGCCGTCGGGCGCTTCGTGCGGGCGCGCAAGCGGGGGGAGACGGCGTCCGTCTTTCTGCCGAGCGTGCCGGTCATCCTCGAGCACGCGGCGTCGATGGAGGTCGAGCGCGATCATGCCCTGGACCGACCGTCGTCCGCTGAGGATGAAGCGTCGCTGTGGGCTGAGGAAGAGGGGCTCCTGGCGGCCGCCAACCGCACCGAGCGGACGATGGGGATCGATGAGCCGACCTTCGAGGCGCTCGAGTCCGATGCCCACTTCGACCATGTTCTCTTCGATGCTCAACAGTTCGGTCTGCACGCGGCGGTGGGTTCGGAGGAGGAGCAGGACTATCTGGGCCTGCCCGGCCTGCTCGAGCCCGACCAGGTCGCGACCCTGCTCCACGAGCGGCAGACCAAGCAGAGCCGGCAGACCACGGCGCGCACATGGCATACGCCGGCTCCGGTTTCCGCGCACCGAGCGCTGGCCGCACAACGCAAGGAACTCAACGCGCTTGTCGCGGCGTATGCGAAGAAGACGGGTTCACCGCACGCAAACATTCACATGGAGTTGCGCCGTGCGTGTGGAGGGCCGGAGTTGGCACAGGCGAGCAGTGACCAGGTCGGGGAGCGCATCGAGCGCATCCGCCGGTGGTTCGTCACCCGCCGCTGAGGCCGTTCCTACGCCTGGGCGTATGCCGTGGCCTGAACGAGCGGGCCAGTGCGATGGTCTAGGTGGGAGACCAGACACATCGAGGTGTTGGCCCTCAACACGTGCACGTCGTCGATCATCGCGTCGATGACACGACCCAGGTCGGCGTTGTCTCGGGCCACGACCCTGACGATGAGGTCGCCCACGCCAGTGATCGAGTGGATCTCGAGGACCTCGGGGATCGCGGAGAGATGGGCGACGACCGGGGCGTGGCCCTGACGCTGGCGGATCTCGAGCGTGCAGAAGGCCGTGACCGGATAGCCCAACGCGCGAGGATCGATCTCCGGGGCAAAGGACTTAATGACGCCGCGCTCCTGGAGGCGATCCAGGCGAGCCTGCACCGTGCCGCGTGCCACCCCGAGGCGGCGGCTCGCTCCGAGCACCCCGACCTGCGGGTCGTCAGTGAAGAGCGCGATGATCCGAGCGTCGAGGGCGTCGATGCCCTGTCCAGTGGCCATGGTCACATTGTCGGCAGCATCCCAGCCACAGCGCAACTGGATGGGCAGACTGACCAGCGCCACGGCATACCGTTGCGCACTCTGGCCACACGCGCGAGGCTGGACAAATGACTGACATGACGACGACGTCCCCCAGCCACATCGAGCTCACCGACCAGGAGAAGGACGCAGGCCTGGACCTGCTCCAGCTCAAGCAACTCGTCGGCCTCGTCGACTACGACGAGAGCACCGACCCCTTCCCGGTGACCGGCTGGGATGCGATCGTCTTCGTCGTCGGCAACGCCACTCAGGCCGCTCACTACTTCCAGAGCGTGTGGGGCATGGAGCTCATCGCCTACTCGGGGCCCGAGCACGGCAACCGCGACCACAAGGCCTACGTCCTGAAGTCCGGCTCGATCAAGTTCGTCCTCAAGGGCGCGGTCAGCCCGGACAGCCCGCTCATCGCCCACCACGCCAAGCACGGTGACGGCGTCGTGGACATCGGCCTTGAGGTCCCGAATGTCGACAAGTGCATCGAGCAGGCCCGACGCGCTGGCGCCAGCGTGCTCGAGGAGCCGCACAACATCGAAGACGAGTTCGGCAAGGTGCGCCTGGCCTCGATCGCGACGTACGGCGAGACCCGCCACACGCTGGTCCAGTTGGAGGTCGATGGCGTCCGGTATGCCGGTCCGCACGTCCCCGGGTACGTCGCCCGCAGTTCCGGTTTCGTCAAGCGGGAGGGTTCGCCCAAGCGCCTGTTCCAGGCCCTCGACCACGTCGTCGGGAACGTCGAACTGGGCAAGATGGACGACTGGGTGACCTTCTACAACAAGGTCATGGGCTTTGTGAACATGGCCGAGTTCGTCGGAGACGATATCGCCACCGACTACTCCGCGCTCATGTCCAAGGTCGTGGCGAACGGCAACCACCGGGTCAAGTTCCCCCTCAACGAGCCCGCGATCGCCAAGAAGCGCAGCCAGATCGACGAGTACCTCGACTTCTACGCCGGCCCCGGTGCCCAGCACCTCGCGCTCGCGACGAACGACATCCTCGACACCGTCGACCGGCTGCGCCAGGAGGGCGTGGAGTTCCTCGACACTCCCGACGCGTACTACGAGGACCCGGAGCTCCGTGCCCGGATCGGTCACGTCCGCGTGCCGATCGAGGAGTTGCAGAGCCGGAAGATCCTCGTCGACCGCGATGAGGACGGCTACCTCCTGCAGATTTTCACCAAGCCACTTGGTGACCGGCCGACCGTCTTCTTCGAGATCATCGAGCGACACGGCTCGCTCGGCTTCGGCAAGGGCAACTTCAAGGCCCTCTTCGAGAGCATCGAGCGCGAGCAGGACAAGCGCGGCAACCTCTGATCGCGGTCTGGGTGGTCATGACGTCTGGCTGGTCATGACACGATCGACCCATGGCCACACCTGACCTACCTGAACGTCCCGGTTGGTACGACGACCCAGAGCATGCCGAGCAGTTGCGCTATTTCGACGGCATCCTCTGGACCAAGAACGTCACCCCTCGGCGGACCCGGTGGGAAGCGCCAGCCGCGGGCAACGTCGTGGGTGGCGACGTATCCGGCACGTCCAGGGGTGCGGACACCTGGGTCTCGCCCCCGAGTCCGCCGCCACCTCCGGCGACCAGTCCCTGCCCGGCCAACCCTTATGCGAGCGCGCCAACGCCGACGGGCGCGACGGCATACCAAAGCGGTCCGAGCACGCCCGATGGTGTGCCGATGGCGTCCTACGGTCTGCGAGCGGCGGCCTACATCATCGACAACATCATCGTCGGCTTCCTGTCGCTCATCGCGGGGGGATGGTTCCTGTGGCAGGCGATCGCACCCATCTGGTCACAGGTGATGGCGGCCGCGCGAGCCAACGACCCCAGCGCCGTGGACGCGGCAGTGCTAGGGATGGACACGCGCCAACTCATGTACTACTCCGTCGCGTCAGTCGTCGTCGCGATCATCTACAACCTGATCTTCCTGACCCGGTGGAGCGCGACTCCGGGAAAACTCCTGCTGGGCATCAGCGTGCGTCGGCTCGACCAAGGCGGGGTGCTCGACCTTGGCACCGCTTCACGGCGAGTGGCCTTTGAGGGGGGGCTCTCAGCCTTGGGCAACCTGCCGGTGATCGGCTTCCTGGCGTTGGGCGCCCGGGTCGCTGACCTGCTGTGGCCGTTGCGTGACCCTCAGCGCCAGACCTTGCACGACAAGTTCGCCGGGACGGTGGTCGTCCAGGGCAAGCAGGTGCGCCGGGCTCAGTCCGAGTTGCGCTGACACGAGACGATCGTGCCGGTGCACTCTCCGAGGCCGATCACGGATCCGTCGGGGCTGGGTGCGGTGGCGCGCAGGGTCACCGTGTCCCCGTCCTCGAGGAAAGTGCGCTCACTGCCGTCCTCGAGGCGGACGGGTTCCTGACCGCTCCAGCTCAACTCGAGGAAGGATCCGCGCTGGTCCTTCTCGGGTCCGGAGATGGTTCCTGAGCCGAAGAGATCCCCGGGGCCGGTGATGGCACCGTTGACGGTCATGTGCGCGAGCATCTGAGCGGGCGACCAATACATCGTGCGATAGGGCGGCCGGGACACCACCGTGCCGTTCCAGTCGACTTCGTAGGTGATGTCAAGCCCGTATGCCGTGGATGCACCGTCCGCAGTCGGCTCGCCGCGCAAGTAGGGGAGAGGCTCTGGATCCTGCCCCGGGAGGGGGACACGAGCGGCGGCGAGGGCATCCATGGTGACGACCCACGGGCTGATCGAGGTGGCGAAGGACTTGCCGAGGAATGGGCCCAGCGGGACATACTCCCAGGCCTGGATGTCGCGGGCTGACCAGTCGTTGAGGAGCACGACCCCGAAGAGGTGCTCATGGGCCTCAGCCAACGCGACGGGCCGTCCGAGCTCTGTCTGTGCGCCACCGACGACGAAACCCAACTCGGCCTCGATGTCGAGCCGAACCGAGGGCCCGAAGACGGGGCTGGACTCGGTCGGAGGCTTGCGCTGACCGCTCGGTCGGACGATGTCCGTGCCGGAGACGACCACGGTGCTGGAGCGTCCGTGATAGCCGATGGGCAGGTGCTTCCAGTTCGGGGTCAGGGCTTCGCTGTCGGGCCGGAAGATCTTGCCCACGTTGGTCGCGTGGTGCTCGCTGGCGTAGAAGTCGACGTAGTCGCCCACCCGGAAGGGCAGGCGCAGCATCACGTCGGACAGTGGGACGAGGTGTTCCTCCACCGTGGCGCGTTCGCCATCGTCGGTCAATAGGTCGGTGAGCCAAGCGCGGGCGGACTGCCAGGCGGCCCGGCCCATCGCAAGGAACGTGTTGAGCGTGTCCTGGGCCCAGGCGTCGGCGAATTCAGCGCCAGGGATCGAGCAGAGATCCAGGACGTGGTCACCGAGACGGACACCGACTCGCGCGTGTCCGCCGTGATCGAAGACGCCGTACGGCAGGTTGTGGATGCCGAACGGGTGGTCGGCGGCGAGGTCGAGCGCTGGGTGGGTCATCTGGCGTCCTTGGTCAGGTGATCGGGGGGCTGGTGATCGAGGGGCAGAAGATCGAGTGCGGTGAGTTCGGCGATCGGGTCGGTGACTTCACAACAGCCGTAGGCCCTGAACGCGCGACGGATCGCATGGGCGTAGTCAGCATCGTCGGCTGTCCTGATGAAGCAGTCCGCGAGGTTTGCGGCGTCCCGATCGCCCAAGATGTCCGCGAGCTCGACTGGGTCGGCGCCCTCGACCGCCTTGGAGGTCGCCATCAGGATGTTGAGCAGGCCGTGGTTGTCCTCGGGTGTTCTGGCGACGGGGTAGGTCCCCCGGATGGCGTGATGCAGCCCGCCGGTCAACTTGAACGGCACGTCGAGCGCCACTGTCGAAGCGATGAAGTGTGCGAGTTCGACTTCGTCGGGCCACGGCCACGTGGATGTCGGTCCGGTCCGGAACTTCGCGATCAACTCATGACCCGATTGGCGCTGCACACGAATCTGGCTCAGCGCGGTGCTGGCGGTGTCGCCCCGGGGGATCTCCACGGCCAAGGGAAGGCCCGCAGGCCAGGACTCGAAGAGCGTTTCGGTCCAACCGAGTTCGGCCCCAACCACCTCGACCGTCGGAGACTGGGAGAGCAGGTCAAAGGCCTTCCACACGACGGCTGGATCCGTACCGGGTCGACCGATCACCCCGATCCGTAGGGGCACTTCGCCCTCGGCACTGCTTTGGAGCAGCCCCAGGAGATCGGTTGCGGCGCTGGCCGGGATCAGGAGCGGGCCGATGCAGTCGGCATAGCCAGCCTGCCGGTGGGCCCGATGCCGATCGACGGCGAGGGCCAAGGGGGCATTGCCCGGTGGGAAGACGGCCGCATCGTCGATCAGGCCCCGGAAGAGGACAGGAGTGGACGAGGGCATGCTCCGAGACTAGCCATCGAGCGACCGCAGTGAACGGAGAGGCAGCATGGCTGCACAGATTGCTCAAAGCGCACTGGCTCGCAGTGGACGACGTGACCAATGTGACCCCACGGGGAGGCGACCGGTGTCCGGGAGGGAAGCGGACGGCATACGCTCGGGTGAGACCGGACCGATCACGAAGAGGTGAGTTGATGGCGTTCTACACGGCCATGGGAAGCATCCCGCCGAAGCGGCACACGCAGCACCGGCGGCCGAAGAACGCGGCATCGACCGGGGGGACCGGCACCGGGACCGGCGAGCTCTATTACGAGGAGCTCATGGGGGAGGAGGGCTTCTCCTCGGACTCCTCACTCCTCTATCACCGCAACATCCCCTCGACGGTCGTCGGAGTGCGCGAGTGGAATGTCGGCGACATGTCGACGACCGCCAATCACCCGCTGATGGCCCGGCACCTGCAGCCGCACCAGCTCTTCGAGAGCGACGCCGTCATCCGCGGCACGGACGCGGTCACCGGGCGGCGCCTGCTCATGGGCAATGGGGACGTGCGGTTGCTGTATGCCGTGTGCGGCACGGATTCTCCGTGGTATCGCAACGCAATTGGCGACGAGTGCATCTACGTCGAGCGGGGCAAGGGACGAGTCGAGACGGTCTTCGGGTCCTTCGAGGTGGGGGAGGGCGACTACGTCATCATTCCCAGGGCCGTGACTCATCGCTGGCTGCCGAAGCGCTCACGCAAGGACCCGCTGCGGCTGATCTGCGTCGAGGGCAACAGTCACATTTCGCCACCGAAGAGATATCTGAGCAAATACGGGCAGTTCCTCGAGCACTCGCCCTTCTGCGAGCGCGACCTTCGGCTGCCGCTTGGTCCGCTCCTGGCCGAGGACATCGGCGAGGACCCGGCGCAGGTGACCAACGTCTACATCAAGCACCGGGGGAGCGGGCCGGAGAGCTCGGGCGGGTTGGTCGGGTCGGTCCACACGATCCCCTTCCACCCGCTCGATGTCGTCGGCTGGGATGGCTGCCTCTATCCGTATGTCTTCAATGTCGCGGACTACGAGCCGATCACGGGGCGCGTGCACCAGCCGCCGCCGGCACATCAGGTCTTCGAGGGCTTCAACTTCGTCATCTGCAACTTCGTCCCACGCAAGGTCGACTACCACCCGCTGTCGATCCCGGTGCCCTACTACCACTCCAATGTCGACAGCGACGAGGTCATGTTCTACGTCGACGGGGACTACGAGGCGCGCAAGGGGTCTGGCATCGTGCGCGGGTCGATCTCCCTGCATCCGGGTGGGCATGCCCACGGACCGCAGCCGGGCGCGGCGGAGGCCTCGATCGGCAAGGACTACTTCGACGAGACGGCCGTCATGGTCGACACCTTCCGGCCATTGGAGCTCGGTGAAGGCGGACGGGCCTGTGACGACGGGGTCTACCAATGGAGTTGGGGCGGCGGCCAGTCCTGACGACGACGCCTCACGACCTATCCTGACGGGGTGTCGATCGCGCCTGTCGAGGAAGAGGTCACGAGCACTGACGGGCTCGTCGATCCGGACCTGCCGTGGATCACTCTGGTGTGGAACGACCCCGTCAACCTCATGTCCTATGTGACCTTCGTCTTCCAGTCCTACTTCGGCTACAGCCGGGAGAAGTCGGAAAAGTTGATGATGGACGTGCATGTCGAGGGCCGTGCGGTGGTGTCGAACGGGTCTCGGGAAAAGATGGAGATCGACACCGAGGCACTGCAGGGCTACGGCTTGTGGGCAACCTTCCAGAAGGACACCTGAGATGGCACGTGGCTTTCGCCGCCGTGGCCATGGGAAGAACCTTCGGTATGCCGCGCGCCTGGATCCGCTCGAACGTGCCGTGATCGCTGGACTCATGGAGCAGGTGGTCGAGTTGCTCGACCCGCCGTCGCCGGTTGCGGGTCCTGTGTCGGGTGAGAGCGACTTCGACCACATCGTCGCGGGTCTCGGGGGCTTGGGCATGGGGGTGTCTGTCGCGGCCGAGGACCAGGACGTCTGGCCGGACGCTTCTTCCGTGCCGGCTGATGCACGGTCCTTCGGCGAATTGGATCCGGCTCTGCAGCGACTCCTGCCGGCAGCGAACCGTGAGGACGAACAAGCATCTGCGGAGTTCCGGCGGCTCACCGAGGCCGGGTTGCGCGCTCGCAAGGCTGCCAATCTGGAACTGTCGCTCAAGGCTTTGCGGCGAGAGGGAAACGCCGTGGAAGTCGATGCGACGGTGGCTCACGCGATGCTGGTCGCGCTCACCGACGTGCGTCTGGTGCTCGGGGAGCGGCTGGGACTCCGTGACGACGAGGACGTCGACGCCCTTCACTCCAGCCTCGCAGGCCGGTCCGACGACGACCCCGTGGTCCACGCCCACGCGGTCTACGACTTCCTCACCTGGCTCCAGGAGACCCTCGCCGAGGCGCTCCTCGGAGGCCTCGAGCGAGGATGAGTGGCCGTGGCCGTGGGTGGGTCCGTCACAGCGCCCTCGGGGTGGTCCTGGCGGCTTATGTGTGCGCTGCGTCGGTGCTCGTCCTGTGGCCTGACGGGGAGCGCGTTCGAAGGGCATTGCTCGATGTCTACTTCTTCGCCATCACGGACCTTGGGCTGCCCTCCTGGGGCGGACCGGAGGGCTATGCGCGGATCGGCAATGTGCTCCTGTTCGCCCCTCTTGCTGGGGCGATCACGCTTTATACCGGGTGGCGGCGGTGGTGGCTGGCAACGTTGACCTGCGGTCTGCTCAGTGTGGGCGCGGAGTGGGCTCAGACTCGGACGGGGATGCAGCGCGTTCCGGAGTGGTCGGATGTCCGTGAGAACGTGACGGGCGCCTTCGTCGCTGCGGTCCTGATTGCCGCTTGGTTGAGGGTTCGGGGACGAGATCCTCGGGGGGATGAGGACGACACCGATCCCGGGTTGTCTCACGAGTAGACTGATTGGAGGGGTCGGTAGCCCCGTGACCGATCCGTGACGACTGGACTCCCTTGACTCTCATCGAATTCGTACGCCTTTCACGTGCCAATCTCTGGAAGATCGTCCTCGCGACGCATCACGGCGAGGAGCACCACGGGAAGTGCTCGCCGTTCGGTGGCGCTTCGAGCGCTGCTCACCGAGTCAGTGTGCCCCATCCCCGTCCATGGACCCCTGCACCCCCTGTTCCGCTAGGTTTGGGCGAGACGACCGACGAACGACAGGACCCCACGTGAGCGACCGACTGACCAAGGGCGAAAAGGCCCCAGACTTCACCTTGACCGACGACTCCGGCGACTCGGTCTCGCTCAAGGATCTGCGCAGCGCGGGCGGTCGGACCATCGTCTACTTCTATCCCGCAGCCATGACGCCCGGATGCACCGCGCAGGCCTGCGATTTCACCGAATCACTCGGTTCGCTCACGGCCGATGGCTATCAGGTGGTGGGCATCAGCCCGGACAAGCCGGAGAAGCTCGCGAAGTTCCGCGAGCGCGACCACCTGAGCATCAGGCTGCTCTCCGACCCGGACAAGGCGGTCATGAAGGAGTGGGGCGCCTTCGGCGAGAAGATGATGTACGGCAAGCGCGTGACCGGCGTGATCAGGAGCACCTTCGTGGTCGACGACGAGGGCCGCATCGAGCACGCGTGGTACAACGTCAAGGCCACCGGACACGTGGCCAAGATCCGCCGCGATCTCGGCTTGGCGTGACGTGAGGCTGACAACGGCTCGGGGTGGGTGCACGGTGCGGACCACCAAGGCAGCAACAACGGACGTGAGGAATCGGACATGAGCGACATCCAGGCCATCGAGGCGAGGATCGCTGCCCGCCAGCAACGACTCGGTGGCACTGTCGACGAGTTGGCCTCGCGTGTCACGCCGCAGGCGCTCATGGACCAGGGCAAGGACACTCTCAAGGCGCGCTTCGCCGCCGCGACGACGACGCCTGAAGGTGACCTGAGGGTCGAGCGGATTGCCGCGGCTGCTGCCGTCGTCGTCGCGCTGGTCGCCCTGCGGGTCTGGGGCGAGCGACGCCGCCGTGCCCGGCGCCGTGGCTGACTCGGACCGCTCCGCCAGGAACGCGAAGACCAAGGGTCAGCTGCCCATCAGGATGCTGCACGACCGCGTCCTGGTCTCGACGGAGGGCGAGGGCGGTGAACGCACCTCCGGAGGCGGCATTCTCATCCCCGCCACGGCCAGCGTCGGCAAGCGTCTCGCCTGGGCCAAGGTCGTCGCCGTCGGAGCCCATGTGCGCCAGGTCGAGGTCGACGATCGTGTGCTCTTCGACCCCGAGGACCGCGCCGAGGTCGAAATCCAGACCAAGGACTACCTGCTCCTGCGCGAGCGCGACATTCACGCCGTCGCCGCCAAGCGGGTCGTCGGTGATGAGCCGACCGGGCTGTACCTCTAGCCCAGCGCTCCTCAGGTTGTGAGCGGGAGCCGGCTGACCGGCATACCAGCTGTGAGCCATCCCGTGAAACCGCCGACGATGGCCGGCAGGCCGAGCGTGAGTCCGTCGTCGCCCGCCAACGCGATCACCTCACGGTGGCCGTCATCGCCTCCGGCGGAGAGGTATGCCGGGAGCTCACCCTCGCGGGCCCGCTCGGCTCCCGTGCGGAGGTCGAGGATGCTTGCCCGCCCGTGCAGGGCTGCTTGGAAGGCCGCCCGAGGCGACGGAGCCTGCGTCTGAATGTCACATCGCCCAGATCCCGCGGCGAAGACGGCGGTCTCGGCGAGCTGGGGATTGGTCACGGACATGGGGACATCATGGCGAGATCAGTGAGTTATGTGACTCATAATTTCAAATTATGAGATGTGACTTCTGGGGGGATGGGAGCAGCTTCCCATTCGAGCCTGCCGGAACAATGTCAGCGGCGGGCCTCGGGCAGGGCTCACAACGCCTCGGCAGATGTCAGTGTAGTATCTGATTGGATACCTTTTCAGGGAGGTTGGCCATGGGTGACGCCACGCTGCTGCAGCGTGCCCGGCTGCGGGCGGGGCTGTCTCAGGAGGAGGCGGCTCGTCGGGGTCGCACGTCGCGCCCCACGCTGTCGGCCTACGAACACGGACGGAAGTCACCCACGTTGGAGACGACCCAGCGCGTACTGGCTGGGTTGGGGTTTGATCTGATTGCCGAACCGAGCATCACGTTCGTTGAGCACGTGACCGCCCGAGGCCCTGTCTCCGTGCCCAACGTCTTGCCACGGTTGTCGGCGCCGGGGGCATTCGCCGTTGTCCGGCTGCCGCTCGCCTTGAACTGGTCGGAACCGGAGAGGCTGTTCGACCTCCGATCTCGACGCGAGCGGTCCCGGGTCTACGAGATCGTCCTGCGTGAAGGTGGACCTGACGATGTTCTGGCCTACATCGACGGGCTCCTGTTGATTGATCTCTGGTCTGAGCTGGTGCTGCCCAAGGAAGTGCGCGCAGCTTGGGAGCCATTGATCTCCTCCGCCCTGCAGGGCAGGGAGGGGGTTGTGCAGTGACTAGGCGAGGTTTCGGGGTTCTGTCCGCGTTCCAGGTGGAAGTCGCCCAAGCGTTCTTCTCCATACCGCAGGCGCGCGACTTCGTTCTGGCCGGCGGTGCCGCCCTCGCTGCGCAGGGGCTGACCAGCCGGCCAACCCAGGACCTGGACTTCTTCGCGCAACCATCAACAGGGACGGTGTTGGAGGCAGTCGAGGCGTTCGAGGAGCTGGCCTATGGTCGGGGATGGGAAATCCAGCACCTTCGTGACAGTTCGACGTTCGTGCGATTGATGGTCCGTGGCGAGGGCAACCTTGTGGTCGATCTCGCAATCGACTCGGCGCCGGCCAGCGAAACGGTGATGAGCTTTGTTGGCCCCACTTTCGACCCTGCCGAATTGGCCGGACGCAAACTCCTCGCGCTCTTTGGCCGAGCCGAGGCCCGAGACTTTGTTGATGTCTACTGGCTTGCCCAACGCTTCGGCACCCAGGAGATGATCAAGCAAGCCGAAAGGGTTGATGCTGGACTCGACCTCGCTGTGTTGTCCGAGATGATTGCCACGCTCCACCGATTCGCACGCGACGAACTGCCCATCAAGGCGTCAGAGCGTGCTGACCTGATGTCCTTCTTCGACGAGTGGCGTCGCCAACTGGATTGAGTGGGCTGCCATGCAGAACCAGGCAACGATGAAGGCCCGCCGCAGCGACGGGCCTTCGTGGGTGGTGCGCCATCAGGGACTCGAACCCCGAACCCGCTGATTAAGAGTCAGCTGCTCTGCCAATTGAGCTAATGGCGCGCGAGGAGAGACCTTAGCAGCCGGATCGGGTCACTGAAAAATCGGCGTGGTTCAGTGCTCCGACGGGAACTTGCGACCGCGCGAACGGCGGACCAGCAGTGCGGTGAGGGCGAGTCCCGCGACGGCGAAGAGGGCGATCCACCGCCAGGGTGAGCCCTTGCCCGCCGTGGTGTCCGTGCCCGGGGAGGCTGTCGTGATGAGCGCGCTCATCGTGGGGTCGGGACCAGCCTCTGATGGTGCAGGGGAGGAGGGCACGGCCTCGGTGCTCGCCGTGGGGCTGCTCGTGACCGGCGCTGGCGCGTTGATGGTGAAGGTGCTCTGGCCGCTGATCGGATGGGAATCAGCGCTGACGATCTTGTAGACCACGGTGTACGTGCCATTGACGAGCGCCGCGGGCAGCGGCTGGGTGACGGTGTTGTCGGTCGACACGGCCGCGGGGACCGTGATCGGGCCCGTGCCGTCTTGGACCTCGATCTGGGTGAAGTCGCCGATCACGTTCGCGCTGAAGGTCAGGACGATCTCCGTGGGGGCGGCCTCCAGCGTTGCGCCGTCGGGCGGGGTGATCGACACGAGCTCGGAGTGGGCCTGCGCCGAGGGCGCCCACAGGGCGCCCATCGCGGCGAGGCACATCGTCAGCATAAGGCCAGCCAGAAGTGTGGGGAGTAGTGAGCGGCGCTGGATCGGAGGAGTCAGGAGCACCCGGCCATCCTCGCACCTACGATTGGGCGCCCTCCGTGGGGTGGAGAGTCGTGGTGCGAAGACGAAACCCCCGCGCGAGACTCGGTCTCGTGCGGGGGTTGCGCATGGGGTGAGTGACGGGGCTCGAACCCGCGACATCCTGGACCACAACCAGGTGCTCTACCTGCTGAGCTACACCCACCAAGGTGACCACCCGGCATACCTGATTGATGTCAGGGATGCCGAGGCAGCGCGGACCATCGTACCTGCTGGCGGGCGGTGCCTCAGACGGGGTCCGAGGCGGCGGGCATCTCTGCCTGCTGCGCCACCGGACTTGGAGTGTGGTGGTGATCGACGACGTGCTGCGTCGCGATGGCCCGCAACTCCTCGGACGTGCGGCCGGGCTGGTCCCGGAAGACGGCTTCGCGGTAGTAGCGCAACTCGGCGATCGACTCGCGAATGTCGGCCAGCGCACGGTGCCCACCTGCCTTGGTGGGGGCCGCGAAGAAGGCACGGGGATACCAACGACGGGAGAGTTCCTTGATGGAGGAGACGTCGATGATCCGATAGTGCAGGTGACTCTCGAGTTCGGGCATGTCACGGGCGAGGAAGCCACGATCGGTGCCGACCGTGTTGCCTCCCAAGGGGGCCTTGCGCGCCTCGGGCACCCAGGCGCGCACGTAGTCGAGGACCTGCTGTTGCGCCTCCTCCATCGTCACCCCATCGGACAGCTCATCGAGCAGGCCCGACTTGGTGTGCATGGTGCGCACGAGATCGTCCATCTGGGCGAGTGCCGCATCCGAGGGCCGGATGACGATGTCGACGCCGTCGCCGAGTTGATTGAGCTCGAAGTCGGTGACGAGAGCGGCCACTTCGATGAGGGCGTCATCGGTGAGGGAGAGGCCGGTCATCTCGCAGTCGATCCACACGATGCGGTCGGTGTGGGCGCGGTCAGTGGGCGAGTTGGCCATGGCGACAACGATAGGGCGAGCGCGCGCTAGGTTTGGTGCCCATGACGAGCGTTCATGGCCCGGGGGAGGGCGGTGCACCCCAGCAGTTCGCGACGGAGGCGTCGGCGTTCCAACCGCAGACGAGGGCCTCGCGCCGGACCGAGCGAAGCATGCTGCGCACCTGGGTGCTCACCGGCGTGGCTGCGGTTGGCTTCCTCGTGGCGGCCCTGGTGATTTCGGCCTACCTGCAGATCGCGTTCGGGGCGCAGACCGCGATCCTCGCGGTGCTCGTCGCGGTCCTCCCGCTCATGATCGTCATCCCCACTTTCCTGTGGCTCGATCGCTTCGAGGCCGAGCCCAAGCGCTATCTCGCCGCGGCCTTCCTGTGGGGCGCGCTGGTAGCGGCGATCGTGGCGGCCACCATCAACACCTCCGCCATGGCTGTGCTCGCGGCGAGCACCAGTCCCAGTGGCGCGGAACTGATGACGGCCGTCGTCGTGGCCCCGTTTGTCGAGGAGGCCGCCAAGGGCGCGTTCGTCCTGATCATGTGGTGGTTCATCCGTCGCGAATTCGACGGGGTCATCGACGGGATGGTGTATGCCGGGATCGCTGCGGCCGGATTCGCCTTCACCGAGAACATCCAATACCTGGCGACTGCCTATGCCGAGGGTGGAAGTGAGTTGCTCACGGCCACCTTCATCGGGCGCTGCATCATGTCGCCCTTCGCCCATCCGATGTTCACCGTCCTCACCGGCATCGGGATCGGGATGGCGGCCATGTCCCGATCCGGCTGGGTGCGCTTCGTGGCGCCGATCGGCGGCTATCTGTTGGCCGTGCTCGCCCACGCCCTCTGGAATCTCGCAGCCACGTCGGCGGGTGACGGGATGTTCGCCGTCTATCTGCTGGTCGAGGTCCCCGTCTTCGTCGCGTGGATCGTGTTGGTGCTGTGGACGCGGCGTCGAGAAGGTGTGCTCATCGGCACCTACTTGCGTCCCTATGCCGATGCGGGGTGGTTCGCCCCGGCTGAGGTGGCCATGCTGGCGTCGATGCCTCGGCGGAGAGAGGCTCGTGCATGGGCTCGCGCCAATGCCGGTCGGGCGGGACTCTCGGCCATGCGCGGCTTCCAGGACGCGGCGAGCGAACTGGCCCTGTTGCGGCGAAAGATGATGATCGGGCACTCGGATGAGCGCGCGATCCAGGACGAGCGCACATTGCTCAGTTCAGTGGTGTCCCATCGGCGTCGCTTCGTGGGTCGACCGGTCGCCTGACCTCGGCGCGACCGGTTCCTCGTAGACTTCTGGCGGATCCTGACCGCTCGACCACGACTCAGGAGACGAGCCCCCGTAGCTCAGCTGGATAGAGCAAGAGCCTTCTAATCTCTAGGTCGCAGGTTCGAGTCCTGCCGGGGGCGCATGGCAGTGCGCAGCGAAGTCAGCATTGTCGTGTTGCGTGTCGCGCCCGTCCTGCTGGCAGCCGATTCCTTGGACGTGAGCATGCTCGATGAGCACGAGTTGGCGCGCGCGGCAAAACGATCCGATCCCTCGGCTTTCCTCACGGCCCATGTGTTGCTGCGCAGCCTTCTCGCCGATCACACGGGCGACCCTGCGGGATCCTTCAGCTTCGTGCGCTCCTGCCCGACCTGCGGCTCCGACCGTCACGGCAAGCCGATGGTTGATGGCCGGCCCGACCTCCACGTGTCGGTCTCCTACGGTGCCCGACTCGCTGTCGCAGCTCTCTCGTGCGACGGGCCGGTCGGAGTCGACGTCGAGGCGATCAGCGCCGCTGAGTTCGAAGGGTTCGACCGGGTAACCCTGTCCTCGAAGGAAAGGGACGACCTCCGCTCAGCCGCGCTCGCCGGCTCGGACCTGCTTCGTGCCCGATGCCGACTGTGGGCCCGAAAGGAGGCGATCCTCAAGGCCACCGGCCACGGCTTGGCGATCGACCCGACACAGGTGGTCGTGAGTCCTCCATGGTCTGAGGCGGCACTGGTGGCCTGGCACGCCGAGGTGCCGCGCCCCGAACACCTCGCATTGAGCGATGTGTCCGTGGACGACGATCACGCGGTCGCGGTGGCCCTGTGCTCGCCTGGCGTGCTCGACGTCAGGACGGTGTGACGCTCGCCAACGCGGCGCTGCGGCGGATGGCCATCTCGGCGAGGAAGAGGGCGATGTCCGGCACCACGGAGTCGTCGAAGTCCGCGCGCGGCGAGTGGTTGTCCGGTGCCGTAGCCGGGTCAGACCCCGCAGGGCACGCACTGATGTTGAGATAGGCACCTGGGACCTGCTCGAGCACGAAGGACATGTCCTCGGCCCCACCCTCGGGGAACTCCTGCACAGTCCAGCGTTCTGCGCCGAACAGGTCGCGAATCGTCGCCTCTGCAAAGTCCTGCTCGGTCGGGTCGTTGACCGTCGCCGGGTAACCGTCGTGGCGGTCCAACTGGGCGGTCATGGCGTGAGCCGAAGCGATCCCGACCGCGACCCGCTCGATCTCGGCCAGCACCTTGGTGCGGTGTTCTGCGGAGAACGTGCGGACCGTGAGTTCCAGGATGGCGGTGTCGCCGATGATGTTGTTCTTGGTGCCGGCGACGATCTTGCCGACCGTGAGGATCACCGGGTCGAAGGCATGGAACTTGCGCGTCACCATTGCCTGGAGCGCGAGCACGATCTCGCACGCGACGGGCACTGGATCAAGGGTTCGGTGGGGCGCAGCGCCGTGACCACCTTCGCCGCGCACGGTGATGACGACCTCGTCGGCGGCCGCCATCAGCGTGCCCGGCCGACCGAACCACATGCCCAAGGGGTGCTCCGCGGAAAAGACGTGCACGGCATACGCGGCATCTACCCGGCGACCAGCAGCGGTGAGCAGGCCTTCATCGATCATTGGCTTGGCCCCACCCGGGCCTTCCTCTCCGGGTTGGAACATGAGCACCACATCGCCGATCAATTCGGCTCGTCGCGCATGCAACAACTGTGCCGCCCCGACGAGCCCGGCCACGTGGAGGTCGTGCCCGCACGCGTGCATGACACCGGGGCGCTGCGACACGAAGGGGACGTCGACGGCCTCGGTCACCGGGAGCGCGTCCATGTCCCCGCGCAGGAGGACCACCGGCCGCTCGCCCTCGTGCGGTGCTTGCCCTCTGATGACCCCGACGACGGACGACAGCGCTTTGCCCGTGGTGATCTCCACATCGATCCCCTCGAGAGCATCGAGGATGCGCTGCTGTGTGTCCGGGAGGTCCATCCCGATCTCGGGCTCCTGGTGCAGCACACGACGCAGCGCGCGCCAGCCGGGCGCCAGTTGTGCCACGAGGTCAGTGACGGAGACAGGGTCGAGGTCGGTCGGCATGGACACAGACTAGGCTGGCGCCCGTGGTGGACAGAGACGACGAGGGGACTGCAGTGGTGCGGGCCGTCGCCGACCTCCGGGACGCCGTCGCGGCCACGGACCTCCCCTTGGAGATCCCCGGCCGAAGCGAGGCCCTCGAGGCTCGAGGTGGCCTCCTCAAGCAACTCGACGACTACGTTCTCCCGCGGCTCAAGGCCATCGATGCGCCTCTCCTTGCGGTCGTGGGCGGCTCGACGGGTGCGGGCAAGTCCACCCTCGTCAACTCCATCGTCCACGCGCAGATCTCCCGGCAAGGCGTCATTCGACCCACGACCACCCGCCCTGTCCTGGTGCACCACCCCGATGACACCACGTGGTTCGCCGACCAGCGGATCCTCCCTGGTCTGGCTCGCGTCACCGGCGCCGAATCATCCGAAGCGCAGCCAAACACCGTGCGACTGGCTCGTTCAACGGCGTTGCCACCCGGCATGGCCCTGCTCGACGCGCCGGACATCGACTCGGTCGTCGCCTCCAACCGTGAGTTGGCCGGCCAACTGCTCGCCGCCGCCGACCTCTGGCTCTTCGTCACGACGGCGGCGCGCTATGCCGATGCGGTGCCGTGGGACCTGCTCCGCACGGCCTCCGAGCGGGGGACCGCGGTCGCGATCATCCTCGACCGCGTGCCGCCGGATGCGATCGATGAGATCCGCCCGCATCTGGTGTCCATGCTGCGCGAACAGGGCCTCTCGACGTCGCCGGTCTTCTCGATCCCCGAGTCGACGCTCACCCCGGAGGGCTTCCTGCCGCCCGAGGCCATGTCACGTCTCAAGGGCTGGCTCGACGCCTTGGCCAACGACAGCCGGGCGCGCTCGATCGTGGTCAGCCAGACCCTCAAGGGAGCCATCGGTTCCCTGGCGGGCCGGACCCAGGCCCTTGCCGAGGCCAGCCACGCCCAGCAGTCGGCGCGTGCAGCGCTCCTCGCCGCAGTGGACGAGGAGTTCGACCGGGCGCGTGAGCACGTGGTCGCCGGCATGACCGACGGCACCCTCCTGCGCGGCGAGGTCCTCGCCCGCTGGCAGGAGTTCGTGGGGACCGGGGAGTTCTTCAAGCAGGTGGAGACCACGATCGGTCGGTGGCGTGACCGCGTCACGGCTGCCGTCAAGGGCGCGCCACCGCCCTCGAAGAACTTGGGCGAAGCGCTGCAAAGTGGTGTCGCGGCGCTCGTTGCTTCCCATGGCGAGTCCGCCCTGGCTGAGACCACGCGTGACTGGCGACGACTGGCCGGGGGAGAGGCCCTGCTCGCCCAGGCTGGTCTGGCGACTCCGTCCCCGAGCTTCCGCGACGACGTCAACAACCTCGTGCGCGACTGGCAGGGCGAGATCTTCGAGATGGTGCGCACCGAGGGAGGCAATCGGCGCACTAATGCCCGCGTCGCGGCATACGGGGTCAATGGCATCGGTCTCTTCCTCATGTTGGTGACCTTCGCGCACACCGCCGGTCTGTCGGGTGCTGAAATCGGCATCGCTGGAGGGACCTCCGTCCTGGCTCAACGAATCCTCGAGGCCGTCTTCGGCGACCAGGCCGTGCGTGAGATGTCCGCGAAGGCTCGCAAGGCGTTGTTGGCGCGAGTTGATGCCCTGTATGCCGGGCAGCGCCAACGCTTCGTCGCCACTCTCGATCGGGTTGGGGATGTCGACGTGCAGGCCGCACGTCTCGACGCTGCCGCGCGCGACATTGCCGAGGTGACACGGTGAGCCCCCTGATCGCAGGGCGCGCCAAGGTCAGCGGGGTCAGCGCCGAGGCGCTCGCGACCGGGGCCACGGCTCTCGAGGCTGCTCTGGAGACCGGCGGGTCCGAACTCCCCGCGTCGGCCGTCGCCGCGGCCCGGTCGATCGTGGTCAAGGTCAGGGAGCGCACTGCGCTCGTGGGAGGACACACGGTCGTTGCCCTTGCTGGCGCCACCGGTAGTGGCAAGTCCACGCTCTTCAACGCGCTCGTCGGAACCAGCGTGGCGACCGTGGGGGCGCGGCGTCCGACGACGAGCACCCCCAGTGCGGCGACCTGGGGCCCGGAGCCGGTGGGCGAATTGCTCGACTGGCTGCAGGTGAGCACCCGGCACGACGTCACGCCCGAATCTGCGCCGCCTGTGGTGGGAAGCCTCGACGGACTGGTCCTGCTCGATCTGCCGGACTTCGACTCGCGCGAGGTGGCCAATCGCGCCGAGGCCGAGCGGGTGCTGGGTTTGGTCGATCTCTTCGTCTGGGTCACCGACCCGCAGAAGTACGCCGACTCACGACTCCACGACGACTACGTCGCGGCCCTCTCCTCGCACGACGCCGTCATGCTCGTCGTCCTCAACCAGGTCGACCTGCTCACGCCGGCGGAGGCCGAGCAGTGCATGGCTGACCTGCGGCGTCTCCTCGAGCGCGACGGCATCCGAAACGTCTCGGTACTGCCGACATCGGCGCGCACGGGTGAGGGCGTCGATGCCCTGCGGCAGCGCTTGGTCAACACCGTCACCGGCCGCGACGCGGCGCGGAGCCGCCTCGCGGCGGATGTGCGCGTCCAGGCCCAGAGCCTGACCAAGGGTGTGGGGGCGCGCGAACCCGAGGTCAAGGCCACCGAACAGAGCGACCTGGTCGACGCACTGGCTCGCTCGGCCGGTGTGCCGATGGTCGTCGACGCGGTCGACCGGGACTACCGCATGGAGGCGATCGCCCGCACCGGATGGCCATTCACCCGGTGGGTGCAGGCCTTCCGCCCCAAGCCGCTCCGTCGTTTGCGCCTGGAGGACAAGGACATCAAGTTCAGCGAGCAGGAGGTGCGCGCGGTTCTGGGCCGGTCGTCCATCCCGCCGCCCACCCCGGCAGCGCGCGCAGCCGTGTCGCTGGCCACTCGCAACCTGGCGGGCCGCGCCGGGGACGGCCTGCCAGTGCCCTGGGCCGAGGCGGTGGACTCTGCTGTCCGTCCGGCGGGTGGTGAACTCACCGACGCGCTCGACCGCGCAGTGATGTCGACGCCATTGCGCGGGCGGAACCCCATCTGGTGGCGTGTCGTGGGAGTGCTCCAAACGTTGTTGGCGTTGGCAGCGATCGCCGGACTGCTCTGGTATGCCGTGCTGTGGGTCATGACGTGGCTCCAGTTCCCACATCCGTCGCCCCCGTTGCTCTGGGACTTCGTGCCGGTCCCGTTCCTGCTGCTGGTCGGCGGATTGGTGCTGGGGCTGCTCTTCGCGGCGCTGTCGCGCGCGTTCGCGCGCGTCGGTGCTCGACGGCGTGCGGCCGGGGTGGAGAAGAAACTCCGCGGCGCCATCGCCGACGTTGCCGACACCGAGATCATCGCGCCCGTGGCCGCAGTGCTCGAGCGCCACGCGCAGACTCGACGCAGCCTTGAGGTTGCCTCCTCCATCTGAGCAGGCCTGCACCGAGGCGGTCGTCCACAGGCTCTGCTGGCCGGGTGTGTCGTCCACAGGCGGTGGTGTCCCTCTGGTCGACGGAAACCCTGGACGTGAGGCTGCTGCCGAGGGTCCATCCGGGACCCAGGAGAGGACGAGTCCCATGAACGAAACACCCATCACCGTGGTCGGCCGGCTCACCGCTGACCCTGTCCTTCGGGCGACCACGTCGGGCACGGCCATGGCCACCTTTCGGCTCGCGACGAACGTCCGCAAGAAGGACCCTGCGTCCGGTGAGTACGTGGATGGCCAGACGAGCTACTACAACGTGCGGGCCTATCGATCGCTGGGCGCCAACCTCGCGGCCTGCCTGAGCAAGGGGCAGGCGGTGGTCGTGAGCGGCAGCCTTGAGGTGACCGAGTACAGCCGTCAGGACGGCACCAAGGGCGTGGCCGGCGAGATCTTGGCGACAGCGGTCGGTCACGACCTCACATGGGGGATCACCCGACTCACGAAGGTCGCGCGCAGCGTGAGCGGTGAGTCCGTCGCGAACGACCCACATGTCATCGCCTCGATGACGGCACTGGAGGCCCAGGACGCCGAGATCGAGCAGCACCCGAGCACCGCCGACTACTTCACGGTCAATGACGACGGAGATGTGGTCGACCCCGTGACGGGCGAGATCCGGGAGTCGACAGCGTCGGCTGCCTGAACGGCATACCCATTTCGTGGTCCGGTCTACGGATTCGGGGATGCGGCAGGGACTGGATAACCTTGCCGCATGCCCGAGTTCATCTACGTCATGTCGCGCGCCCGCAAGGCCCACGGCGACAAGGTCATCCTCGATGACGTCACCCTCTCCTTCCTGCCCGGCGCCAAGATCGGCGTCGTCGGCCCGAACGGTGCGGGCAAGTCCTCGGTCCTCAAGATCATGGCCGGCCTGGACCAGCCATCGAATGGTGAGGCCCGTCTGACGCCGGGCTACTCGGTCGGCATTCTCATGCAGGAGCCCGAGCTCAACGAGGAGAAGACTGTCCTGGGCAATGTCGAGGAAGGCGCAGGTGAGATCAAGGCCAAACTCGACCGCTTCAACCAGATCAGTGTTGAGATGGGGGAGCCGGATGCTGACTTCGACTCCCTGATGAGCGAGATGGGCAAGTTGCAGGAGGAGATCGACCACGCGGACGCATGGGACCTCGACTCCCAACTCGAGCAGGCCATGGACGCCTTGCGTTGCCCGCCACCGGATGCCGACGTGACCACCCTCTCAGGTGGTGAGCGTCGTCGGGTCGCCCTGTGCAAGCTCCTGCTCCAGAAGCCCGACCTCTTGCTGCTCGACGAGCCCACCAACCACCTCGACGCCGAATCAGTGCTCTGGCTGGAGCAGCACCTCGCGAAGTACCCCGGTGCCGTCGTTGCGGTCACCCACGACCGCTACTTCATGGACAACGTCGCTGGCTGGATCCTCGAACTCGACCGGGGTCGTGCCTACCCCTACGAGGGCAACTACTCGACCTATCTCGAGAAGAAGGCCGCCCGTCTGGAGGTCCAGGGCAAGAAGGACGCCAAGCTCGCCAAGCGACTCAACGACGAACTCCAGTGGGTCCGCTCCAACGCCAAGGCACGGCAGACCAAGTCCAAGGCACGCCTCAACCGCTACGAGGAGATGGCGGCCGAGGCCGAGCGGACGCGCAAGCTGGACTTCGAGGAGATTGCGATCCCACCCGGCCCGCGTCTGGGCAGCAAGGTCATCGAGGTCAAGAACCTGAAGAAGGGCTTCGGCGATCGTGTCCTCATCGACGGACTGTCGTTCTCGTTGCCGCGCAACGGGATCGTGGGCGTGATCGGCCCCAACGGTGTGGGCAAGACCACCCTGTTCAAGACCATCGTGGGCCTTGAGCAGGCCGATGACGGCACTGTCGACATCGGCGAGACCGTCAAGATCTCGTACGTCGACCAGAGCCGCGGCGGCCTGGATCCGCAGAAGAACCTGTGGGAGACCGTCTCGGGTGGCCACGACTACATCCAGGTCGGCCAGGTCGAGATCCCCTCACGGGCCTATGTCTCGCAGTTCGGATTCAAGGGTCCAGACCAGCAGAAGAAGACGGGCGTCCTCTCCGGTGGTGAGCGCAACCGCCTCAACCTCGCGCTGACGCTCAAGGAGGGGGGCAACCTCCTGCTCCTCGACGAGCCGACGAACGACCTCGACGTCGAGACCCTGGGATCTCTGGAAAACGCCCTGCTCGACTTCCCGGGCTGTGCGGTGGTCATCAGCCACGACCGGTGGTTCCTCGACCGCGTGGCGACGCACATCCTCGCCTACGAGGGCACGGACGAGAACCCGTCGAAGTGGTATTGGTTCGAGGGCAACTTCGAGGCCTACGAGGCCAACAAGATCGAGCGTCTCGGTGAGGACGCTGCGCGTCCCCACCGCGTCACCTACCGCAAGTTGACCCGAGACTGACGAGGGTCAGACTGCTCGGCTGGGTCAGCAGTAACTGCCAGCCCGATAGCTGCGGGACTGACCGTTGGACCAGCTCTCGGTGACGATGCAGTGCGGTCCCCACGTCCAGTTGCCGAGCCACATGATCTTGCGGGCCCAGCACTGGTAAGAGCCCTGGTGGTAGTTCTGGTCGCCCATGCCACCAATGTTTGTGCAGCTGCCGTATCGGTATATGCCGACTGACAGGGTGGTAGCCGCTTGAGCAGGTGCCGCAGTCATCAGCATCCCGGCGCTCGTGAGCGCCACCGTCCCTGCGATGGCACCGATCCGCTTGCGCATGGTTGTCGTCATCGTCTCTCCCCAGTGAGATGTGTTTTCGGACCCTGCCCAGACTACGGCGGCGGGGGGTTCTGTGGAGGGTTAGGGCTTTCGGGCAGAGACGAAGACAGATGACCCGAACGGCAGATCGTGTCTCCTCAAGGCGAGGGCGTCCAGCCGTGACCAGTTCGTCAGGGCTCGGTTGATCGGGCCCGGCATGGCCGGGACCTCCGCCGTCGCCAGTGCTTCGGTGTGACGGTGGCCGCGCAGGCGACGGGCGAGTCGCTCGGCGGCGAACATCGGGAAGACGGACGCAAACGCGTAGGTCGCGCGCTCCACCCTGAATCCCGCTCGCTCCACGGCAGCCACGGCCCGAGCCTTGGTGTAGCGGCGGTGATGCCCGTTCGCGACATCGTGATCGCTCCAGGCCCACTCGTAGGCGGGCACCGACATGAGGAAGTGCCCACCAGGGCGGATCACGCGGTGCACCTCCGAGAGCGCTTTGGATTCGGGCTCGCAGTGCTCGATCACGTCGAAAGCCGATAGGACGTCGAAGGTGGCATCCTCGAACGGAAGCGCGAGTGCCGAACCACACACGCCGGTGCTGCCCAGGCCTCGGGGATCGATGTCCAGGGAAGCGACCTGGGGCGCCATGTCGCGGATCCAGCCTGCGCTCGGACCGTCTGCGGACCCCAAGTCAAGGATGCGACGGGATCCCACGGCATACGAGGAAAGAGTCGTTTTGAGGAGGTCGGAGCGGGCGACGTACCACCAGTAGTTCTCCACCCCGTGCGAGGGCGATCCACCATGCCCGCTTGTCGCTACCACGTGCGTGAGCCTAACCGCCTCGTTGGGACAGCGCCGACACGATCTGCTGCGGGGTCAATGGGACCCAGACGCTGTGTTGGCTCTGCTGAGGAGACTTGGTGCTGAGAAGAGCCATGAAGCGCCAGCTCTTTGGGCCACCGCCCTGAGCACCAGAGGAAAGGTGAGGCCGGCGGCCACGCCGAGAATCAGGTGGACCCACCAGATCTCCACCCCCAGCTGGAGAAGGAGAATCCGGCAGCCCGCAGTGGCAAGGATGTGGGCCAGGAAGATGTCGAGCGATCTCTGACCCAGCGTGACCAGGGGTGAGACGCGGGCGAGACCCTTGGACAGGGCGAGGGCGGAGATCGTGCCGACTGTCGCGGCCGCAACTCCTGCTGCCACCGAGGCGGGCGTGCGTGGGTATGCCGTCCACGTGGAGGTCGCGGGGTCGGTCACCGAGAGGATGAGGGTGAACAGCACGCCCCCCGTGAGTGCCAGGGCCCACCAGCGGACTCGTGACCAGAGGCCGATGAGTTGTCCCGCGCCCATCATGCAGCCAAGCCAGAAGAAGGGGAGCAACTGGATCCCGGCGAGCCCGATCCACGGAATGTCCAGCCCCCACAGCGCCACTGCGACGAGGATGGTCAGACCGGTCGTGAGCGCCCCGAAGCTCACGGATCGCCAAGGACGGGTCAGCACGGAGAGCACCGTGACGACGAGCAGGAAGGGCAGGAACCACAACTGGCTGTCCTTGGTCCAGAAGCTCTCCACGAAGGACTCGGGAGTGAGCGGGTGGTTTGTCGCGGTCGTGGTCCACAGTCGCACCAGGCCTTGGAGGACGGTCCAGAGCAGGTAGAGCCACACGAAGTCGGCGGCCCGCTGCCGCAGGTAATCCCAGGCACCGTACCTGTCCACGCTCCGGCGGACGAAGAGCCCGGCCAAGAAGGCGAAAACCGGGAGATGCACGGCATACAGCGCCGTATCGACCTCCTCGACCACGTTGAGTGGCAGGCCGGCCAACACTCCGGAACTGTTCAGTCCGCGCCAGACGTGCCCGACGACGATGGCGATGATGGCAAGACCTTTGGCCACATCGATGGATCGATCTCGTGCCGGGGACTCGGCGCGTGCCGCGCCCGTCGGGTCAGTCGAGGGGACCACCGGCCACATAGATCACCTGGCCGCTGACGAAGCCGGCCTCTTCTGAACACAGGAAGCTGATCGTGGCGGCGATGTCCTCGGGCTGACCCACCCGCTGGACCGGGATCTGGCTGGCCGCACCCTTGAGGAAGTCCTCGAAGCTGATCCCGATCCGCTCGGCCGTCGACGCCGTCATGTCGGTCTGGATGAAGCCGGGGGCCACGGCGTTGCAGGTCACGCCGAACTTGCCGAGCTCGATGGCCAGCGTCTTGGTGAAGCCCTGCAGTCCGGCCTTGGCTGCCGAGTAGTTGGCCTGCCCGCGGTTGCCCTGCGCCGAGGACGAGGAGAGGTTGACGATGCGCCCGTATTTCTCCGCCGTCATGTGCCCCTGGCAGGCCTTGCTCATGAGGAAGGCGCCCTTGAGGTGGACGTTGATCACCGCGTCCCAGTCGCCCTCGGACATCTTGAAGAGCAGGTTGTCGCGGATGATGCCCGCGTTGTTGACGAGGATGACCGGAGCCCCGAGTTCGTCGGCCACGCGCCCGACGGCCGCCTCGACCTGGTCGGCGTCGGCGACATTGCAGCCGACCCCGATCGCTCGCCCCCCAGCGGCGACGATCTCGTCGGCCACTGCGACGCAGGCAGCCTCGTCGAGGTCGAGGATGGCGACAGCGTTGCCGTCGCGGGCCAGACGCTTGGCGGTGGCGGCTCCGATGCCTCGGGCTGCGCCGGTGACGATGGCAACGCGGGAGGTGCTCACTTTGGGGTCCTCGGGTCTCGTTCGGTAACTTGGGAGTTCGCGTCCGACCCTACCCAGTGCTGTGTGGCGCGTCTGCGACGCATCCCACACCGGAGGTTCGCATGGAAGTCTGGCCCGGCACGGCATACCCGCTCGGCGCCACCTACAACGGAAGCGGCGTCAACTTCGCCGTCTTCTCGGAGGCTGCGCATGCGGTCGAACTCTGTCTGATCTCCGAAGGGCCGCGCGGCAAGCGCAGGGAGCAGCGCATCCCCATGCCCGAGGTCGACGGGCACGTCTGGCACTGCTACGTCCCGGGTCTGCAGCCCGGTCAGCGCTATGGCTTCCGGATCCACGGCCCCTACAACCCTGAAGCCGGCCAACGCTGCGACCCCTCCAAACTCCTCCTCGACCCCTATGCCAAAGCCATCGACGGGCAGATCGTCGACGATCAGGCCCTCTTCTCCTACGACTTCGAGGACCCCACCCAGCGCAACACGCAGGACTCGATGTCCAAGACGATGCAGAGCATCGTCATCAACCCTTACTTCGACTGGGGCCACGATCGGCCGCCAGGGCACGAATACCACGAGAGCGTCATCTACGAGGCCCACGTCAAAGGCCTCACAATGACGCACCCGGCGATCCCGGAGGAGATCAGAGGCACGTATGCCGCGCTGGGCCATCCCGTGATCGTGGACCACCTGACGTCGCTGGGTGTGACCGCCATCGAACTCATGCCCGTCCACCAGTTCGTCCAGGACACCAGCCTGCAGGCCAAGGGCCTCACCAACTACTGGGGCTACAACACCATCGGCTTCTTCGCTCCCCACAATGCGTATGCCGCGGGGAGCCTTGGTCAGCAGGTCACCGAATTCAAGGCGATGGTCAAAGCCCTCCACGAGGCCGACATCGAGGTCATCCTCGACGTGGTCTACAACCACACGGCCGAGGGCAACGAGTTCGGGCCGACTCTCTGCTTCCGCGGCATCGACAACGCGAGCTACTATCGCCTCGTCGACGGCGCCCCGCAGCACTACTTCGACACCACGGGCACCGGCAACTCCCTCCTCATGCGCAGCCCGCACGTCCTCCAACTCATCATGGATTCGCTGCGCTACTGGGTGACCGAAATGCACGTCGACGGCTTCCGCTTCGACCTCGCCGCCACGCTCGCACGCCAGTTCCACGAGGTCGACAAGCTGTCGGCCTTCTTCGACCTCATCCAGCAGGACCCGGTGATCTCGCAGGTCAAGCTCATCGCCGAGCCGTGGGATGTCGGGGATGGCGGCTATCAGGTCGGCAACTTCCCGCCGCTGTGGACTGAGTGGAACGGCAAATACCGCGACACGGTCCGTGACTTCTGGCGCGGGGTGCCCTCGACGATGGGCGAATTCGCCTCGCGCATCACGGGTTCCAGCGACCTCTATGAGCACAGCAGCCGCAAGCCGATCGCCTCGATCAACTTCATCACTGCCCACGACGGCTTCACCCTGCGCGATCTCGTCTCCTACGACGTCAAGCACAACGAGGCCAACCTCGAGGGCAACATGGACGGCGAGAGCCACAACCGCTCGTGGAACTGCGGCACTGAGGGCCCCACGGACGACGCCGAGATCAACACCCTCCGCCTGCGCCAGCAGCGCAACTTCCTCACCACCCTGCTCCTCTCGCAGGGTGTGCCGATGATCAGTCACGGCGACGAGGTCGGCCGCAGCCAGCGCGGCAACAACAACGTCTACTGCCAGGACAACGAAATCTCCTGGCTCGACTGGGACCTCGGCGACGACGAACACCAACTGCTCGCTTTCACCAAGGCCGTCGTGTCCCTGCGCCGCAAGCACCCGGCCTTCCGGCGCCGCCGCTTCTTCGCGGGCAGTGCCGACCACGGCGGGGTCTCCAACCTCGGGGACATCTACTGGCTCAAGCCCGACGCCGAGCAGATGACCGAAGCCGACTGGACCAACGGTGAGGCTCGGCTCGTCGGGGTCTGGCTCAACGGCTCGGCCATCCCCGAGCCCGACAAGCGGGGCCGCCGCATTCTCGACGACGACTTCCTCATCCTCTTCAACTCGGGTGCCGAGGACGCGGCCTTCACCCTGCCCAAGGGCGCGTGGGAGGGGCGCTGGCTCATCGAGGTCGACACCGACGCCGTCACCGTCGACCCCGGCTGGCACTCGGCCGGCTCCGCGCTCGACATTGGGCCACGCTCGCTCGTCGTCCTGCGCAGTCCGCGCGAGACTCCCGTGACCCCGGTGGGGGCGGCGGCCACCAGCGCGTCGTGAGCGCCGCAGTTGTGGGTGGCCAAGGCCACCCGGCACCCGACTCGCATGACAGGGTGGACGGCGTGACCTCACCGCACCGACCAGGGCCCGGCCGGGTGGTCCCGACCTCGACCTATCGTCTGCAACTCCACGCCGGTTTCGGCTTCGACGACGCAGCCGGCCACACGGCATACCTCGCCTCGCTCGGGGTGAGTCACCTCTATCTCTCGCCCATCCTCGAATCCACCCCCGGGTCCACCCACGGCTACGACGTGCTCGACCACACCCGCATCGACGACGACCTCGGCGGTCGGGAGGCCTTCGACCGCCTCGTCGCCGCCTGCCGCGAGCAGGGCCTCGGCCTCATCGTCGACGTCGTGCCCAACCACATGACGGTGCCGCGGCCGACTCACCTCAACGCTCCCTTCTGGTCACTGCTTCGAGATGGACGAAATTCGCCGTATGCCGTGTGGTTCGACGTCGATTGGGCCGCCGAGGACGACCGCATCCTCATGCCGGTCCTGGGCGGGTCCGTCGACGAGGCCATCAACGGTGGGGATCTCGTCCTCGCCGAGGACGGTGGGCCGAGTGGGCGCGAGTGGGTGCTGTGGCACCACGGCGACGAGTTCCCGGTGGCTCCGGGCACCGAGACCCTGCCGCTGCGTGAGCTCGTGGAGGCGCAGGCCTATCGGCTGTCGAGTTGGCGGGAGGCGGGGGAGGCCCTCAACTATCGCCGCTTCTTCGATGTCACCTCGCTCGTCGCGGTGCGGGTCGAGGACCCGATCGTCTTCGCTGCGACCCATGCCACTCTGCTGGCGCTCTTCGGGCACGGCGCGATCGACGGCTTCCGGATCGACCACCCGGACGGGCTCGCCGATCCCGGCGCCTATCTCGCGGCGCTGGCCGACGCGACGGGCGACGCGTGGGTCGTCGTCGAGAAGATCCTCGAGGGCGACGAGACGCTCCTCGACACCTGGCGGTGCGCCGGCACGACCGGCTATGACGCGATGCTCCGGATCCAGCAGGTGCTCACCAGTGGCGCTGGCACCGATGTGCTCGACCGACTGTGGGCCGAGCACGCGGGCTCGGACCTGGACTTGGAATCCGTTGTCGCGCAAGCCAAGCGGCTCGTCATCGATGATGTGCAGGCCGCTGAGGTCGATCGGCTCATGCGGCTGCTCCGACAGATCCTCCCGGGCGCGGATCCCCGCCCGTTGCGTCGAGGACTCGAGGAACTCCTCATCGCGATGGATCGCTATCGCGCCTACGTCGTCCCGGGGGAGATCGCCGACGTCGAGCAGTATGCCGTGATCGAGGGTGCCGAGGACCGTGCCCTGGCTGCTGTAGCTGCCGGTGCCGCAGTCGCCGGGGACGGTGACGACCCTGCCGAGGTCGAGGATGCGGTGCGCACCGTGGCCCAGTTGGTTCGTGGCGGACGCGTGCCGGGGGTGCCGATCGAGGCCCGAGCCGTCGAGGAGGAGTTCCGGGTCCGCTTCCAGCAGACCTGTGGGCCGGTCATGGCCAAAGGCATCGAGGACACCGCCTTCTATCGCTGGCTGCGCCTCGCCGGAGCCAATGAGGTCGGGGGACATCCCGAAGTCCTGTCAATCGGTGACGAGGCCTTCCATGCTTTCTGCGCGTGCCAACTCGCGCCCTGGCCGACGACAATGACGGCCCTCACCACGCATGACACGAAGCGCTCCGAGGACGTGCGCGCCCGACTCATGACGATCGCCGACGACGCGCAGGGTTGGGATGAATGGGTCCACGCGGCGAGTCGTCTGGGCCAGCCACACGGCAGCCCGCTTCTTGACCCGGCCAGCGAATACCTCATCTGGCAGACCCTCGTCGGCGCTTGGCCGATGACAGCCGCGCGCCTCGAGGGATACGTCCTCAAGGCGATCCGCGAGGCCAAGACCCACACGGCCTGGGTGGACGGCGATCCGGCCTACGAGGAGGCCGTTGTGGCCTTCGCCCGAGGCGTGGTCCGTGACGAGCAGGTCCGGGCGCATGTCGAGTCCTGGCTCGACGGGCATGCCGACGTCGCCCGGGCAAACGTGTTGTCACAGAAGGTGATCCAGCTCGCCATGCCCGGAGTGCCGGATGTCTATCAGGGCACCGAACTCGAACTCCTCGCCCTCGTCGATCCCGACAACCGACGCCCCGTCAACTACGAGGAGCGCCTCGCCCGACTCGCGCGCCTCGACGAGGGTGAGCCTCCGGCGGACCTCAACGACGAAAAGCTCCTCGTCACCTCGACCCTCCTCCGGCTCCGCAGGGACCACCCGTCCTGGTTCGTCGGCGACACCGCGACGTATGCCGGGTGGCCGGCTCCCGAGGGCGTCCTCGCCTTCGTCCGGGGCGACGACACGGGGCCGCAGCTCCTCGTGGCTGCCGCAGTCAAGGGAGCAATGGCCGTGGATCGTGACGCCATCGACCTGCCCATCGAGGGCACATGGCGCCTGCTCTGGTCTGACACCCTCCCCGTCCTCGCATGGGTGCGCGATGAGTGAGCCTGTCGTCATCGAGGTGTGGGCACCGACGGCGCAGAGCGTCGAGATCGTGCTGAATCCATTGGGGAACAAGACCATTCGCCAAGCAATGGTGCCCACCACCGATGGTTGGTGGCGCTGGGAAGGCGAGCGGACGGCATACGGGGCAGGGAACGGCGCCCAAAGCGACGGCAGTGTGGACTACGCCTTCATTGTCGACGGCGCGGAGCCCGCCCTCCCCGACCCGTGCAGTGCCTGGCAACCACACGGAGTGCACGGCCCGAGTCGGCTCATCGACCCCAACGCCTTCGAGTGGACCGACGACAACTGGCGCGGCACCCGCGAGGGCGCCGGCATCCTCGGCGGCGTCATCTACGAGTTGCATGTCGGCACCTTCACGCCCGAGGGCACGCTCGACGCCGCCATCGACCGCCTCGACCACCTCGTCGCTTTGGGCATCGACCTCGTCGAGCTCATGCCGATCGCACCCTTCCCGGGTGACTGGGGCTGGGGCTACGACGGGGTCGGTCTCCATGCAGTCCACGACTGGTACGGCGGACCCCTTGCCCTGCAACGCTTTGTCGACGCCGGCCACGCTCGGGGGCTCGGGGTCTGCCTTGACGTCGTCCACAACCACCTCGGGCCGAGCGGCAATTATCTGAGCCGCTTCGGGCCCTACTTCACCGATCGCCACCACACGCCGTGGGGTGAGGCGGTCAACCTCGATGCCCCGGAGCACGAGCACGTGCGGGCGTTTGTCATCGACAGTGCGCTGCGGTGGCTGCGCGACTTCCACGTGGATGCTTTGCGCCTCGACGCCGTCCACGAGCTCAAGGACGACTCGGAAAAGCACTTCCTCGCCGAACTCTCCGACGCCGTCGCAGCCCTGGCGGACGAGGTGGGGCGGCCCCTCGATCTCATCGCCGAGAGTGACCTCAACGATGTCGCCATGGTCTCGCCGACCTCGCTCGGCGGACGGGGGATGACGGCGCAGTGGGACGACGACCTCCATCACGCCCTCCATGTCGCGCTGACCGGCGAGACCCACGGTTACTACGCCGATTTCGCCGGGGGTGCGCCCGTCCTCCCCGACGCCGGGCCACTCACCGTGCTCAAGAAGGTGCTCGAGCAGGGCTTCCTCCACGACGGTGGGTGGTCGAGCTTCCGCGAGAGCGACTGGGGCGCGCCCATCGACCGCGAGGCCTTCGACGCCCGACGCCTCGTCGCCTACCTCCAGACCCACGACCAGGTCGGCAACCGCGCCGCCGGCGACCGGATCGGCGACTCCCTCACCCTCGGTCAGCAGGCGATCGGAGCAACACTGGTGCTCCTGTCGCCGATGACGCCAATGGTCTTCATGGGAGAGGAGTGGGGCGCCAGCTCGCCGTTCGCCTTCTTCACGAGCTTCGAGGACTCCTGGCTCGCGGAAGCGGTCAGCGAGGGGAGGCGCGCCGAATTCGCCTCGCACGGTTGGGATCCCGACACTGTGCTCGATCCGCAGGACCTGGCCACGCGTGAGGCCAGCGTCCTCCCGTGGGGCGAGGTCGGCGACGGTGACCATGCTCGCCTTCTTGCCTGGTATGCCGGGCTGGTCACCCTCCGCCGTCGGCTGATCGGCACGCGGGAAACCCGTCTGGCCGACGTCAGTGTGGAGGTCGACGAGTCCGCACGCTGGGTGGTGATGCGGCATGCGGCAGCCGGCTCCACGGCATACGCCGTCGTCTGCAATCTGGGCGACAGCGACGCAGAGGTGCCGGTCATGGGGGTGGGGAGGGTCCTCGCGAGCTTCGACGGGGTCGAGCTGGGTCCTGATGGAGTGCACCTGCCCGCGCACGGAGTCGCTGTCCTCACGATCTGATCACGGCCAGCCAAGGCGCACCGTTGGGTGACCTCGGTGGTTAGGGTGCGAGAAGCCTTCAGGGAACGGGGAAGTGGATGGGACTGGGCACGCTCCTGCGCCGCCGCCTCTTCACGCATCCCGTGGCGCTCGTCGCGGTCCTCACCGCCGTCGTCATGTCGATGACCGTTGTCGCCACTCTCCAACTGCTCTCCCGCGACCTCGCCGACGCAAGTGTGCGCACGACGTTGGACGTGCCCGCCAAGGACCGGACGGTCGCGGTGTCCGCCTCGCTCAAGCCCGGGCAACTCGCGGCCGCGGACGAGACCATCCGAGCGGGGCTGACTGCCGCGCTCGGTCAGCCATCGATCTCCAGGGTGTCCCTGCCGACGACCCGCGGCATCGAGGGCAGGGCGGCCAACGATCGGGCGCAGTTGGCCGAGATCGCTGGGATGGAGGAGGGCAGCGAACTCACGGGTGGCGAGTGGCCCGGACCGGTGACGGCGGACGAGTTGTCCGGTGTCCAACCCGTGCCGGTCGCGCTCCCGGAGAGTGCGGCGCGCGAGCTCGGGTTGTCGATCGGCTCCAGCCTCGTCCTGAAGGACCTCATCCAGAAGACCGCCCAGCCCGTGACTGTGACCCTCGTGGGGACCTATGTGCCCAAGGACGTGGGGGCTCCGCTCTGGATTGATGACCCGCTCAGTCTGGTCGGGGTGGTGCGCACCGACTACACGACCTACGGTCCCTTCGTCGTCGGAGCGGGTGCACTCGATGGTGGGCTACTGGGATCGGCGACGACCACCTGGCGTGTGGCGGGGCCGGTGCTCGGCTCGGAGGGCGAACTGGCTCGGGCGCGCACCACGCTCGCGGGGGAGACCAGAGCGCTCGGGAAGGCCATTGGGACCTCGGCGGGCACGGTGGCGGGGGAGCCCCAGGCTCCCGGACACCTGGCCAATGCTGTCCTTCAGGACCGGGTCGGCCCACTCTTCGATCGCGCGACCGAGGCCACACAGCGCGTGCGGGTCGCCCTTCTCACTCCCACCCTCCTGCTCATCCTGCTCGGCGGTGCTGCCCTCATCGTCGCCGCTGGCCTGCTGGCCTCGATGCGCAGCGCGGAGATCACCCTCATGCGCACCCGGGGAGCGAGCGGGGCCCAGTTGGGTCTCTTGGCCACGGCTGACGCGGCGCTGCTCGTCCTGGTCGGCGCCCTGGGTGCGGCTCTGGCGGCCCCGTTGTTGGCGCACTGGATTGGGGCGTCGTCCCAGATCCATGTGTCGGGCCGGAGCTGGACTGAAATGGCGGCCTCGGGCGCGCTCTGGGGGCCACTTGCCGTGATGGCGGTGCTGGCCGTGGTGGTGATCGGCGCGACCACGGTGCGGGTCGGGCGAGCACCGTCCGCGCCCGGTCGCCGATCGCGCATGCCCGCCGGCGTGACAGCACTGACCGGCTCGGCCGTGGATGTCGTCCTCGTCCTTCTGGGAGTCCTCGGGGTGTTCCAACTGCGTCGGTATGCCGGAGCCAACGCGACCGCTGCCTCCGCCGCCACGTCTGCCGGCGCCACGGTGGACCCGCTCACGATCGCGGCTCCCGTCTTCGTCATCGGCGGACTGGCCGTCCTCTGCCTGCGGCTCCTGCCTGTCATCGCGCGAGCGGCAGCCCGAGCCACCGAACGTCGACCCGGCTTCGACCTCGCATGGGGCGGCTGGCAGGTGGCCCGACGACTGGGCGAGCAGAGCGGCACGATCCTGCTCATCCTCCTGGCCATGGCGATGGGCACGTCAGCCCTGGCGCAGGAGGCCACGACCGCGCGCGCGATCGAGGACCAGTCGAACTTCGCCAACGGTGCTGCAGTGCGTGTCGTCCTCGCGTCGAGTCAATGGCCCGACGCCGGGCTCGGTGGGGCCATGGCGGAGGCCAGCGGGGGCGCCGATCACGTCCTGCCCGTGCACCGCTCGGTCATCAGCCTCGGCCCGCTCGAGGACATCACCGTTCTCGGCGTGGACACCGCGCGAGCCGGCTCTGTCATGGCTCCTCGCGACGATGCCCTCGGGGGTCAATCGTGGCCGTCGCTCACCAGCGCCATGACGCAGGAGCGGGCCCTCGGGGCCGGGATCGAGTTGCCGGGAGCGCCGTCTGTTCTCACTGTCGACGTCGACTTCACTCCTCCATCCACCGCCATCCTGCCGTCGGCGTATTCCCTGCCGGGCGAGGTCTTCGTTCGGGACGGCTTCGGACTGGTCCACTCCTTCTCACTCGGCGAGGTCGGCGTCGGTCGCACGACCCGAGTCCTCCAACTCCCGACAGCGGAGCGCGCCCTCAAGGGCCCGCTGGCCTTCCTCGGTGCCTACGTCCACCAACCGCTCTACAACGCCTTCCAACCCTTCGACCTCAAGGATTTGAAACTCAGCGTGGCGGCCCTGTCGGCGGACGCGACGCCGATCACCGACCTCTCTGGGCTCGCTCACCACGTCACCGACGATGAGGCGATCCTCATGACGGCTGCCGCCAAGGGCGCGGTCCCGGCGCTCATCACCCGCGAGGTCGCCACCGCCGCCAAGGTGAAGGTCGGTGACTCCATGAGTGTCGCCGTGGGCCAGCGCACCCTGCCCCTCACGGTCGCCGGCATCGTCGAATCGGTGCCCACCGCACGCGTGGCCACGCGTGGGATCGTCTTCGACCTGCCCGCCGCGCTCGCGGCGCCCGCCACCTCCGGGTCGACGGACCGGTCGGTCGACCTGCTGCCGGTTCAGGAGTGGTGGCTGGACCCCGTCGATGCCTCCAGCGCTGTGGCGGTCGTGACCCCTCAACTCAAGACCGGATCGACGCTCATCTCGCGGGCCACACTCGTCACACAACGAGCCACGAACCCGGTCAACGCGGGCATAGGTTCGGCGATGCTGCTGGTGACCGGTGCCGCCCTCGTGCTCGCCTCGGTGGGCTTCGCGGCGGCCACGGCAGCCCTCTCGCGCACCCGGCGGCACGAGAACGCCGTCCTGCTCGCCCTCGGCATCCCGGCCCGCCGGATCGGGCGCACTCTTCTGCTCGAACGCATCGGCCTGGCGGTCGCCACCGTCCTCACCGGACTCGGGCTGGGCCTGGCCTCGGCGTATGCCGTGGTGCCACTCATCGTGAGCGGCGACGGTCACCCGGCTGTCCCCTCGATCCGCGTCGCTGTCCCGTGGGGGCGGCTTGCCCTGCTCGTCGGTGGCCTCATCGTCGTCCTCGGTGTCGTCGGGCTCTTGGTGCTCAGGAGCGCGAGCCGGCACCTGGCTCGCGACCTTCGGGAGGGGAACTCCTGATGGCGCGGCACACCCCTCGACATGTCGCTCGACACGCTCCGCCCCGGCGGCGCCTGCCCTTGGCGGGCGCGCGCCGCGACGTCGGCCTCACGTGGCCGCGGCTGGCCAGCGGCCTCACGGGTTCGGCCCGCGGGCTCTCGGTGCTCATGGCT
>Ga0116184_10000568_pt1 | contig 42028 bp, 36 predicted proteins | sample AD_JPNNA5_MetaG_FD_89886 | JGI IMG/M metagenome (GOLD analysis project Ga0116184, IMG submission 89886) | Active sludge microbial communities of municipal wastewater-treating anaerobic digesters from Japan - AD_JPNNA5_MetaG | ecosystem: Engineered > Bioreactor > Anaerobic > Digestate | place... | reverse complement strand
TTTTTTTCGAAACGTCATTATTTACAAAAAGTGCTTGCACTTTTTTTGCGATCAGCATATTATGTCTCATCAGCTATATTTCGATACCTCCTTTTGATAACTTTTTAACTTAATCCCCCCTTGGGGCACGGGGGGATTTTTTAACGCGGTAATCCAAAAAAATTCCTGGAGATGCGGGCCGGTTCGAACGGGGTAGTGATTGCATGGATGAAACACTTTCAGAACGGAGCGGCGAAGAGGCCGATCTTTTTTCGTACCGCGCGCCGGTCGTTGAAACTGAAGACGAGGCAATAGCCGGCGAGACCTTCATCCGTCGGCTTCTCGAAAACGGCACTCCGGCGTACAATGTCAATTTCCTCCTCCGCCTTGAGGCCTATTCCCTCCAGCTCGCCTACTCGCATAACAAGATACTGTCCCTGTCCAACTCGCGGACCCGGATCCTCGCGCACCAGGTGGAGAGCACCCACCGCGTGCTGAGCGCCCTGAACCAGCGGTTCCTCATTGCCGACGAGGTGGGCCTCGGCAAGACCATCGAGGCGGGACTCATCATCAAGGAGCTCGAGTACCGGTACCGGTACCGCCGCATGCTCATCGTGTGCCCGGCTTCCCTCATGTGCCAGTGGCAGAACGAGATGCAGAGCAAGTTCAACGACCGCTTCGCCATCATGGACCGCAGGGAGCTCCGGCGGATAGCGCAGTCGAAGCGGGGCGCGAACCCCTGGGAGGCCCATGACAAGATCATATGCTCCCTCGACTTCATCAAGAACCGGCGCTACCTGAAGATTCTGCAGAACACGTCGTGGGACGCGGTGATCTTCGACGAGGCGCACCGCCTGCGGAGGGACGCAAAGCGCGCCACCCTCGCCTACGAGGCCGCGCAGGTGATAGCCGGGCGGACCAGGGCGCTCCTGCTCCTCACGGCGACCCCCTTCCGGGGCGTCCTCGAAGAGCTCTATTACCTCATCGCGCTCCTGGACCCTAATATCCTGGGCCCCTTCCAGTCCTATCACCATGACTACTGCATCGACAATGCTGATCTGTCGACCCTCCGCGGGAAGATCGCCCCCGTGCTGATACGCCGCACGAAACAGGAGGTCGGGGGCTTCACCCGGCGCTGCGCCCGCACCGTCCGGTTCGATCTTTACCCCGACGAGCGGGAGCTGTACGACGCGACCACCCAGTACGTGGCCGAGGAATTCAACCGCGCCATGCAGAGCGAGAACCGCGCCGTGGGTTTCGTCATGACCATATTCCAGAAGCTCCTCGATTCCTCGACGCACGCCCTGGGGTGCGCCCTGGAGCGGCGGATGAGACGCCTGCGGGAGCTCGCGGACAGGGTGGAGCTTTCACAGCGCCTCGACCGCGTTGCGGCCATGGACGAACCGGACCTGATCGACTGCGCCGAGGAGGTGGACGACCTGGTCTGCATGACTTCCCGCTCGACCGTCGCCGAGATGCGGAAGGAGGCCGACACCCTGGAGCGACTGGTGGGCCTTTCGAAGGCCATCGCCGTCAACAAGAAGGCGGAGAAGCTCGCGGACCTCATACGTTCCCTTAAAAGAAAAGGCTTCAAGAAATTCCTCATCTTCACGCAGTTCAGGACCACGCAGGATTACCTGGCGGAGTTCCTGAAGGGGCATGACATCGAGGTGTTCCACGGCTCCCTGGGCCGCGACGAGAAGGAGCGGGCCATCGCGCGCTTCAAGGACGAGGCGCAGATACTCATTTCCACCGAGGCGGGCGGCGAGGGGAGGAACATGCAGTTCTGCAATATCCTCATCAACTACGACCTGCCCTGGTCGCCCCTGAAGATCGAACAGCGCATCGGCAGGCTCCACCGGTTCGGCCAGGCCGACGACGTGTACATCTACAACTTTTCCACCAAGGACACCGTTGCCGAGCGCGTGCTGGAGATCCTGGCGCGCAAGCTCCGGCTCTTCGAAGAGTCGATCGGCGCGCCGGACGTGCTCCTGGGGCAGATCGAGGACGAGCTCAAGCTCGGGTCGCTCTTCATGGAGATGGCCGCCGGCCTGCGAAGCGCCACCGCGGTGGACGACGAGGTGGAACGGCGCCTCGAGCTGGCCCGCAGGGGATACGAGAAAATCTCGGAGCTCACCGTCGCCGACCGGATCGACTTCAACTACGATGAATACTACCGCGTCACCCTGAAGGAGCGCAGGTTCTCCAACCGGAGGATCGAGAACTTCGTGAACATCCTCATGGAGGCCGACGACGACACGGCGCGGTGCCTCGCCCGTGACCGGGACGGCCTCTACCGCGTCGCCTGCGAAGGCGAGGGGAAAGAACCGGTCTGGCGCCCGGGGACCTTCGACAGCGTCACCGCCCTTGACCGGGAACAGCTGGAGTTCCTCGCCTTCGGGCACCCGGTCATCGACCGCCTGGTGGCCCACTGCCAGGACCGCGCCTTCGGCGGCTTCACCGGCATACAGTCCGTGCGTCACCCGGTCCCCTTCACCGGCATGGTCTTCTATTACCTGGTGACCTTCACGTCGGTGGCCCGCACAAGGGAGATCATCGCCGTGGCGGTGGTCCCCGATGCGGGACTCTCCCCCGCGGACATAGAGGACATCGAAGCGGAGCTGTGCGTCCAGGAATGCTCCGGCGTCGGTGCCGGCGCCGATGCAGGCGCCGTCGGCGCCATCGCGCGGCGCGGTTATTGCTTTGCGGAGGCCCGGGCGCGGATCAACGAAAAGATCAAGGCCCGCAAGGCGGCGCTGAGCGAGGGCCTTGACGTCAGCATCGACCCGGAGATCGAAAAGATACGCGAATCCTATGACCGCCGGATAGCGGAGCTCGCGGAAAAACTAGATCTCCTCGAGGCCCAGTTCAAGTGGTACGGCAGAAATCTCAAGAGCACCATCACCCGCACGAAAAACCTCATAGAAAAGGCGAAAAATGACCGGGATTCCCTCCTTTTGAAATACAAGGGATTCCTCGGCATCGGCCATGAAATCGAGCTTCTCTGCGCCGGGATACTGGTTTCAAACCAGGATTGAGGGTTGCGCCATATCCTATTTTTTTATTGACAATGGAAGTGCAGTTATTGTATTGCTTGTTATCTTTTTTACCGGGGTACGGTCCAGGCAATGTCATTAGTTTCGTTTCAATATCTCGTTTTTTTCGTGGTCGTGGTGGCGTTCTTTTTCGCCGTTCCCCAACGTTTCCGGTGGGTCTATCTCCTGGTCGCCAGCTATGTCTTCTACATGTGGTGGGACCCCAAGTACGCGATCCTGATCATGACAACCACGGTGACCGTGTATGGCACCGCGCTCCTGATGCACAACCGACCGGTATCAATCAAGAAGCTCTGCGTCGCCCTGAGCGTGGCGGTCAACCTGGGCATCCTCTTCATGTTCAAGTATTTTGCCTTTTTCAACAACAGCATACGCGATGTCATGGCCTTCTTCGGCCAGACCTACACGCCGCCGGTGCTGAACCTGCTCTTTCCCGTGGGCATGTCCTTTTACACCTTCCAGGCCCTCTCCTATACCGTTGACGTGTACCGCGGCACCAGGGAGCCGGAGCGGCGTTTCGGCATGTTCGCCCTGTATGTGAGTTTTTTCCCGACCCTTCTTTCGGGACCCATCGAGCGTTCCACGAGACTCCTGCCCCAGCTCTACCGTAAGGTCGAATTCAACTACGACAGGGTCGTGAGCGGCCTTATCCTCATGGGATGGGGCTTCTTTCAGAAGCTGGTCATCGCCGACCGGCTCGGCCAGTATGTGAACATGATCTATAACCAGCCCCAGTATTTCAACGGGCTCCCGGTCCTGATGGCTATCTATTTCCTGGGCATCCAGGTCTACTGTGATTTTTCGGGCTACACCGACATCGCCATCGGCACCGCCCTGGTCATGGGGTACGAGCTCATGCCCAATTTCAAAAGGCCTTTCCTTGCCGCTTCCATCGGCGACCTGTGGCGGCGGTGGCACATATCCCTTATCTCCTGGTTCAGGGACTATCTCTATATCCCCCTGGGCGGCAACAAGGTGAGCAGGTTCCGCTGGCACCTGAACACGGTCATCGTCTTTACCCTGAGCGGCCTCTGGCACGGCGCCCTGTGGCCCCTGGTGGTCTGGGGGGCGCTAAACGGCGTGCTCATCGTCATAAGCCGGGTCACCTCCAGGGTCCGCGCCGCCGTCAGGGAGACCGTCTTCGGCGCCCTGGCAAAGGTCCACCCGGCGGTCTATTTCACCATTGCCGCCATCGCGGTCGCCCTTACCGTTTTCGGGAAGCCGATCGGCCTGGGCCTCGGCGGCAGGGTAGGGACCGGCTTCGCCGCCCTGCTGGTGCTGCCGGTGGCGGTCCTGAGCACCAGGAAAGAGAGGTTCCCCCGCTTTCTCGAGGGCGTGAAGAGCGCCCTGATGATAGTGATCACGTATCATCTTTTTGTCTTCGGCGGCATTTTCTTCAGGGTCAAGTCCATGTCCGACGGATGGTACATGCTCACCCATTTCTGGGGCACCAATTTCATGCAGCTGCCCCTCTTCTTCGACCTCGGTGAATTCATCCTCATGCTCCTGATGGTCCTCTTAATATGCGCGGTGAACTATATACAGGAAAGGCACGGCAGCATCAGGGAGATGATCAGGACGAAGCCATGGCCGGTGCGGTGGGCCCTCTATTATCTCCTGGCCATCTCGATAGTGGCCGGCATGCAGAAGACTTCCCAGTTTATTTATTTCCAATTTTAAGGTAGGGACGGACGCAGGGTTCACACATGAAAAAGTTCGTTATCAAAGCCGTTGTATTCTTGCTGCTCATCCTGTCCACGATCTTCGCGGTCATATACCTTCAGCCGGTGGACCCGGACAAATATCTCATGGTCATACTCGACAAGCACCGGCTGCTCAAAACGACGCCCCAGCCCCGGGTCATCCTTGTCGGCGATTCCAGCCTTGCCTTCGGCATGGACAGCGCCATGATACAAAAGGCGACCGGTTACAATGTCGTCAACATGGGGCTCCACGGCGGGCTGGGCCTCATCTATATCATGGACGAACTCAAACCGTATCTCAAGAAGGACGACATCGTCATCTTCGCCCTTGATTACACCCATTACATGGGGATCGGCACCGGCGACAACACCCTCATCGAGGTGACCATCGTCATGCCCTGGATCATCAAGTACTATTCCAGGGAGAACTATATGCCCTTCATCAATAGTATCCCCCTCACGTTCCAGCGGCGCCTCAAGGGCCTGTTCAATCCGAGCAAGGAAGGCGTCGGCCACCGTCGGTCCGGCTTCAACGAATACGGCGACAACATCGGCCACATCGGTCTCAAGTCCGATTACTTCAAGGGCATGGATTTCATCGCCAAGTATATCCCCCAGGCGCGGGAATTGAACATGACCCGCTTTCTGCCGGACCGCGTGAACGATGTCGTGGTCGACAAGCTGAACTGGTTCGCGTCCTACTGGGGGAGGCGCGGGGTGAAGGTATACCTGGCCTTTTCACCCCTCCTGGAAAACGACCGCCCCAGGCAGGAGAAGATCCTCCGGAGCCTTGACCGCGACATACGGAAGCGGGTAAAAATCAAGGTGATCGGCAGCCCGCTGACGTATATCTATCCTCAGAAATATTTCTTCGACAATGAATTCCATTTGAACGGGGAGGGACGGGAGCTGCGCTCCCGGCAGATGGTGGAAGACATGAAGACCGACCCGGTTCTTTCCCATGCCCCAGGACGCTGACCGCGCGTCAGAAAATACTTCCCGATCATAACTCTCCGCTGTATGGGGCCATGCCTGCGGCCGTGCCGGCATTTTTTTTGACTAAAAAAGCCGATCTGTACAGTAATTGAAAATTATTGAAAACTTTTCACGTTCAGCCGCGGTCAAAGAGACGCAGGGATGAAGGGAAAACCTGTGCTAAAAAAATACTTTTTTATAAAAAATGTTTGCCTGCTGATTATTTTGTATTATAAGAAAGATTCTAACGGACGTTTCAACAATTATCATGCAAGGGCGCACGGCTGCCATGATTGGTGGCGGGTCATCAAAAGAAATCATCCGTCATCGGGAGAGCGTCTATAACATATGACAAAATCCATCCAAGGGGAACGATTATGATGCGAATAGCTGTCAGGAAGTATCGCTTTGTGGTCATTGCTGCCGCGGCGCTGGTGCTGGCTCTCTTGTTGAGCGACACGACGTGGACCGGGACCAGGAACGGGAATTCCCCGGCCCAGCTGAGGGCGCAGACAAACATAGAGAAAAAGAAAGATGAAATATTCAGGAAGTTCAACGAGAAAAAGGAACAGCTCGTCCGCAGTCCCGAAGAAATGAAGCAGATACTGGCGGATGTCCAGAAGAAAATAAAAGAAAAGAACATGAGTTTCGTGGTCTCCCTCAACGAAATGATGAAGTATAAAATTTCGCAGATCACCGGCGCCCAGGTGCCCCGGAACATCGAAAAGGAAGCGAAGGTCCAGTCCGAGATGGGCGACAAGATGTGGGCGGAATTCCTGAAAAAATACCGGGACTACCTCGAGGGAAAAAAGGGCGGCCGGGACCGTGATTCCTACCGGAAGAAAAAGCACGACGAGTACTACGAGGACATTGACCGGGACCGGCGCGAAGAAGGGAAGAAGGAAGAGGAGAAGAAGCTGGACGAGTACTCCTACAAGGAAGAGAAGAAAAAGGAAGAGGAAAAACAGGAAGAGAAGAAAGGGGAAACCGATACCGACATAGAAAACGCCCCGTCGCCCAGGGCCACCTCGTTCACCTGGGTCAACCGGAACAAGGTGACCCCGATCAAGTACCAGGGGGTATGCGGCAGCTGCTGGGCCTTCACCTCGGCGGCGGTCCTGGAGTCGAATTTCCTGATCAGGAGAAACTGGAACCTGGACATCTCGGAGCAGAGCATCCTTGACTGCGCCGAGGCCGTGCAGCCGGTGTACCGGGGCGGCCAGGTGGTGAACATGAAGAGCAAGGCGGGGAGCTGCCAGGGCGGATGGTACGGCCCGGTCTTTGAGTACTACAAGACCAACAGCGCGGTCCTGGAGAGCCAGTCGCCGTACCAGTTCAAGGAGGCGTACTGCGTGCCATCGAGGACGACGCAGTACAAGATCGTCGCCTGGGGATACGTGAAGCCCAACGCGGGCATTCCCGAGGTCGGGGAAATGAAGGAGGCCCTGTGCAAGTACGGGCCCATAGCCGCGTGCGTCAAGGTAACCCCGGCCTTCCAGGCGTACCGGAGCGGGATCTTCGACGAGTTCGCCGATTGCAGCGGCGAACGGGACATCAACCACGCCATCACCATTGTCGGCTGGGACGACAACAAGGGGGCCTACCTCGTAAAGAATTCCTGGGGCACCCAGTGGGGCGACAAGGGGTACGTGTGGATCAAGTACGGATGCAACAACATTGGTTACGGCGCCGCCTGGGTCGTGGTGAGCACCATGGATTAGGCGCCTGGCCCCGGAGCCGTGAAGGTGACGCGACCATGATAATCGAGGATATGGGAGGTGGTATGATCAGCACAGCAGCGATGTATAGAACCCTTATGCCGGCAATGCTTGTCTGCATGGCCATGGTATTTTCCTGCACCATGAAACCGTCGGTAACGATTGCCGATGCCGATAACGGGACCAGGGTCGAGATCAAGAGCGGTGAAATCCTCGCGGTCCGGCTGTCAGCCCAGCTCGGTACGGGCTTCGGCTGGAAGGTCGTTGCGGCGGGAAAGAACCTCGAGCAGAAGGGCGAGCCGCAGCAGGCCGCGAAAGAGGGGCAGAGGCCCGGGGCGTCCGATTACCAGGTCTTTACGTTCAAGGCCGTTGAGAAGGGGGAGTCGGAGCTGAAGCTCCAGTACATTGAGGGCTGGAAGAAAGACGCCAAGCCCCTCAGGGATTTTGCCGTTACCGTCATGGTAAAATAATACAGCACAAAGGCGACGTCACAGGACGTCGCCTTTCGTTTATAGCAATTCCATCTTGTGCCGGATGCGGACCGCATCCGGCACTTTTGGTTTTCTACGCATCTTTCTGAGGCGAGATTTCTTTCATGAGCACCGTGCACAGGAGTCCCGCGCCGAAAAGGACGGTGAGGGCCCACATGCTGAAGAGAAGGGTCAGGACAATGCCGCTGATCTGCCCGCTCAGCATCAGGATGCCGTTGGAGGTCGCTTCCGGAACGGGATGCGTTTTTTCCACGGCGTAGGTAAGGCCTATGGGCAGCGCCGAAACCAGGAAGAACCCGAAGATGAAACCGGCGACCCCCAGGAGGACAATCGATGAAAGGTACTGGAGGAGTATGACCAGCGGGATCGCCGTCGCCATGGTTATCATGAGGAACAGCCTCCTCTTGCGGTACTTGTCCGAAAGGGCGGAGAGGACAACGGCGCCGACAATCCCGCCGACGATTATCAGGCCTCCCACGATGCCCGGCGCCACTGACGGATCGATGTCGAGGGAGCGGTTGAAGATGGTGTCGATCTTTGATGATATGGCGTTGAAGGCCCCGAGGCCGATGAAAAAGGCGCCGCAGAGAAGGAGGAAGTCCCTGTTTTTCAGCAGGGCCTTCATGCCGATGAGCATGGAGACTTTCTTCTCGGCGGCGATCGGGTTCGGCGGCGTCTTCGGCTTGTCCCTGACAAAGACCAGGTAGAGGACCGTGCCGGCCAGGGAGAATATGCCGTATATGAGCAGGATGAGCCTGATCCCGCCCGCGGGGTCGCCGGCGCTCTTGAAGTGGTTCATGATGAAGTCGCCGGCAAACATGGCCGCGGTCAGGCCCAGGAAGAGCGACATGGTGGCCAGGCCCGACGCAAGGGCCTCCTCCTCCCGGGGGAACCAGTTCGCGGCAACCTTGGTGAAGGAGTTGAGCACGAAGGGCTGCCCGATGGCGCAGCCGATCTGGAAGACGAGGAGCCAGGTGTAGTCCGGTGCGAAAATCCTGAGGAAACCGAACAGGCCCAGGATGACCACGCCGATGCCGGTGCCCCGCTTCAGGCCGAAGCGGTCTATGCACCACGAGGCGGGAAAGGATACCGGGATATACGCAAGCATGAATACCACCGCCATGAGGTCGATCGAGTCAATGTTGCCGCCGGTATAGACCGCTGCGGCGTCTTTTGCTATGGGGGCGAAGGTGATCCACTGGATCTGGGTCGCGATGGCGGGCAGCATGAAGAGGACCAGGACGACCCACCGGTACGGGGAGACAGCGCTTTCTTGTGTTTTCATTAAGCCTCCTTGAAGTGGGTGCTGCAGTGATTTTATCCCGCCCTCTTGCGGGGCGGGGTTGAGCGCAATTTATTTGAGAAATAGTTCCGGGAGAGTCGGAATACCATGGCATATGCGATGCGATTTGTCAAAAACAAATCATCCCCATGACAAATTTTCATGGGTGACGGGCGCTGGAATACCCAAAAAGCACTTGATTGTTTATTGTCCCGCCGGTATCATAGATTTGTATTGATCTGAATGGTTCCCGGAAGGAAACGGGACCGGAGGCGATTAAGCACAACCGGGAATAAAAAAAGGATAACAACAATGGCATTTGGAAGAGACGGTTCCGAGCTGGAACTCCAGATATACGATCTCCAGAACAAGAAACTGACCCGGGCCCTCGAGGATATCATCGACCAGAGCGGCGACGCGGAAATCGTGCGTATCGCCAGGGATGCCCTGGCCGATGCCGAGGCGGTCAGGAAAAAATTCAGCGACGACTGAAGGTGGCGGCGTCTGTCCCGAGGAGGGGTGCCGGTACCCGGAAAAGGCCCGTCCTTCCATGGAAGGGTGCGGCATGGACGTGTATGCCACGGCCCGCGGCAGCGGATATCCCATCAGGGTTGTGAAGGATGAATCGAGCGGTCAGAATTATTACGGGGTCGTGCTGATAGAGTGATTACCTACGACTGCATCATCGTCGGCGCCGGGCCGGCGGGGATCTTCACCGCCATGGAGTACCTGAAGCGCAGTCCCGGCAGGAAGGTGCTTATCCTGGAGAAGGGTAAGCGCATCGAGAACAGGTCGTGCCCCATGCGCGAGACCGGGTGGTGCCACAACTGCAGGCCCTGCAACATCACCACCGGCTTTTCCGGGGCGGGAGCCTTCAGCGACGGGAAGCTGATGCTCTCCCCGGAAATCGGCGGGATGCTGAACGAATACATGCCTGAGGAGCGGTTGGTCTCCCTCATCCGCTATGTCGACAATATTTATCTTTCCTACGGCGCAGACCCCACCATGTACGGCGTGAACCTTGACGAGGAGGCAATGCAGGACCTCCGCCAGAAGGTGACCAGGAGCAACCTGAAGCTCGTCGACTCGCCGGTGCGTCACATGGGCACCGAGGGAAGCTACCGGATCTACACCCAGATCCAGAAGGAACTCCTCGACAGCGGGGCCGAGATCAGGTTCGAGACGGAGGTCACCGACCTCATCCTGGAGGGCGAATCGGTTGCCGGCGTCAGGGCCGACGGCGGGGAGTTCCGTTCCGGCAACGTGGTGCTCACCGTGGGCCGGCGGGGCGCCGAATGGCTGAAGACCATGTGCGTCAGGTACGGCATTGAAACGAGGATCGGCGGAGTCGACATCGGCGTTCGCGTCGAGGTGCGCAACGAGATCATGAAAGAGGTGAACGACCGGATTTACGAGAGCAAGCTCATCTACTACACGCCGACCTTTGACGACCGGGTGCGCACCTTCTGCCACAACCCTGCGGGCATTGTGGCCACCGAATACTACCACGACGACCTGGCCGTGGTGAACGGACACAGCTACAAGGCGGACCGTCTCAAGACCGGGAACACCAATTTCGCCATCCTGGTCTCCAATTATTTTACCGATCCCTTCAAGGAGCCGATCGAGTACGGGAAGTATATCGCCCGCCTGGCGAACATGCTTTCCGGGAACAAGGTCATGGTCCAGTGCTTCGGCGATTTCCGCCGGGGAAGGCGCACCAACGCCGAGCGCCTGGCGAGGAACAGCCTCCGTCCCACCCTGAAGGACGCGGTGCCCGGCGACCTCTGCCTGGTGTTCCCCTACCGTATTATGCTGGACATAAAAGAAATGATAGCCGCACTGGATACTATCTTCCACGGCCTGGCGAGCGACGAGACGCTCCTGTACGGCGTGGAGGTGAAGTTTTATTCCAACATCATCAGGGTCAACGAGAGGTTCCAGACCCGGTACCGCGGGCTGTACGCCGGCGGCGACGGGGCGGGCATCACCAGGGGCCTGGTGCAATCGAGCATCAACGGGGTGCTCATCGGGAGGATTTTAAGCGGTCATGAAGCTTATTAATTTCATCATATTTCTCAGCATCGTGCTGGCGGTCCATGGCGCGGTGAACTACTACATTTTTATCAGGGGGTGGCAGGTCCTTCCCAGAGAGCCGGCCGTCAGGATCCCCTACCTGGCGATCTTCCTCATCTTCGCCCTGTCCTATCTGGCCGGGCGGGTGCTGGAGCGCTTCACCATATGCGCGGCCAGCGATTATCTCATCTGGATCGGCTCCTTCTGGATGGGGATGATGGTGTACCTTTTCCTCGGCGCGCTTCTCTGCGACATCCTGCGCCTCGGCAACTGGATCGCCGGCGTCGTGCCGGTGCCCTCGGAACTGTACGGTCGCATCAGGCAGATGGCGGCCCTGGCGGTGACGGCCGTGGCGGCGGCGACCGTGATTGCCGGCTACTTTAACACGCTCCATCCCCGCATCAACACCGTGGTGGTCGAGGTACCGAAGAGCGCCGGCGGCCGCCGGACCCTTGACATTGCCCTGGTGACGGACATACACCTGGGGACCATCATCAAGAATTCGCGCCTGCAGACGATGGCGGACATGGTGAACGTCCTCCAGCCGGACCTGGTGCTCCTGGGGGGCGACATCGTCGACGAGGACCTGGCCCCGGTCATCCAGAACAACCTGGGCGAACTGCTCCGCACGATACGGTCGCGCTACGGCACCTACGCGGTGACCGGGAACCACGAATACATCGGCGGGGTCGAGGCGGCATGCCGCTACCTGTCAGACCACGGCGTGACCGTCCTGCGCGACCGGTCGGTGCTCATCGATAACAGCTTCTACCTGGTGGGGCGGGAAGATCGGAGCATCACCCAGTTCGGCGGGGGCCGGAGGCTGCCCCTGGACAGCGTCATGAAGGGCGTTGACCTCGCCAGGCCGGTAATCATGATGGACCACCAGCCCTTCCGCCTCGGGGAAGCTGCGGAGCACGGCGTGGACCTGCAGGTCTCGGGCCATACCCATCACGGCCAGCTCTGGCCCTTTAACTTCATTACTTCGCTGATATACGAGGTGAGCAGGGGCCTGAAGCGGATCGGGAACACCCACGTGTTCGTGTCGTGCGGCTACGGCACCTGGGGGCCGCCGGTGCGGGTGGGGATGGTCCCCGAGGTGGTCCACCTTCAGCTGCGGTTCAAACAGTAGGGTATGTCCCCCTGTACACCGCAGGGGTCATTTGCAATGTGATGTTATAGATTCTTATTCTATAAATGTCATTTCGAAGGAGCAGATCGACGGAGAAATCTTTTATCTTGCCACATGAAAAATATTTCAGCCCATTGGGATTCAAAATGAAAGCGGGGATGTGTTCCCCCACGCCCCCTCAGGGGGGCGGGGGGGCTTGCAGGTTATCGCTTCCGCTATCTTCGCCTTCAGCTTGTGCCGGTCAATCGGCTTCGCAAGGTAGGACTTGCATCCCATCGAGATAAATTTGGCCTCGTCCTCCACCATGGCGTAGGCCGTTTGGGCTATGATATGCGGGCCGGCGAGGAGCCCCTCGTGTTTCAGCGCGGCCAGGACTTCCTCGCCGTTCATGACCGGCATCTGCATGTCAAGGAACACAACATCATACCTCGTCCGCCGCATCTTCTCGAGGGTTTCTCCGCCGTCAACGGCAAGGTCGCAGGCGAGCCCGATCTTCCGCAGCAGGGCGTCGATGAACTTCCGGTTGATCGAATCATCCTCTGAAACGAGGATGCGCAGGGGCCTCCCGGATGAGAGATGATCGCGGATAATGGCGTCGGGATCGAAGCCGCTTCCGGCTGTTCCGTCCGCGGCCGTTGTTTCGCTCAGGGCCTTGCCCGCGTCTTCGGCCGGCGGCAGCGGTATGGTCACGGTGAAAACCGATCCGCGGCCGGGCTCGCTCTCCACCGTTATGGAGCCGTTCATGAGTGAGAGGAGTTTTCTGCAGATGGCCAGGCCGAGGCCGGTGCCGCCGTACCTGCCGGCTATCGTTTCATCGGCCTGGGAGAACTCGGAGAAAATGGCCTCCTGGTGCTCTTTCCCGATGCCGATGCCGGTGTCCTCGACCCGTATCGTCGCGGTGCCGTCGCGGTAGTCGCAGCGGATCCCGACCGATCCCTTTTCGGTGAACTTGAAGGCATTGCTGGTCATGTTCAGTATGACCTGCCGCATCCGCTTCTGGTCCCCCATGACCATGGCCGGCAGGCTGTCGGACACGGCGACCGTGAAATCGATCCCCTTTTCAAGGGCCGCGGACTCGAACAGGGCGCGGACAGCGGAGATCGTTTCCCCCAGGGAGAAGGGGGCCGTCACGATCTCGTATTTTCCCGCCTCGATTTTCGAAAGGTCGAGGATGTCGTTGACCAGGTCCAGGAGCATCTTTCCCGACTGGTATACCAGTTCGAGGCGGGCCTTCTTTTCCGGGCTGTCCTCCTCGTCGATGAGCATTTCCGTGAAACCGAGCATGGCGTTGATGGGGGTCCTGATCTCATGGCTCATGGTCGCCAGGAAGTAGCTCTTCAGCCGGTTCGCCCGCTCGGCCTCGTCCCGGGCCTCCTTCATCCTCATTTCGGCGTTCTTGAGCTCCGTGATGTCCGTCATGAGGCCGATGGTTGCCATGGGATGGCCCGCCCTGTTTTTCATGAGCACGGTGGTGCAGGAGGTGGGGACATAGGAGCCGTCCTTACGCTGGAAAAGGAGCTCCCCCTTCCAGTAGCCCCGGGCCATGACCTCCTCGAAGGCCTGCTCGCGCTTTTTGCGTTCCTCGGTGGAATAGACGTCCTTGAATTTCTTGCCGAAGAGCTCCTCCCTGGTGCATCCCCGGAGCTTCTCGTAGCTTTTGTTGAAGAAGATGTAGTTGCCGTTCAGGTCCATCACGGCGATCGATTCGGCCGCCTGTTCGACGATGGAGGAATAGAGGCCCAGGCGCTCGGAGATCTGACGGGCGTCTGTCAGCTCCGACTCCATGGCGTGAATGATGTCGATGAGGGTCTCTTTCGGCTGTTTATCATAATCCATAGCGGGGCAGTCCCTTCGGGTAACGTGAACAATGAATGGGCCCTTCTGAACCGTTGCCCGTTACTTCTACAGGGTTTCATCCGATCTGTCAATACTATTTGCGGGCGTTGTAACAGGGGGTTCCCGCAAAAAAAAAGCCGAAAAATGATTTGCCCTGCAGCGGCTGTTTTGCCCATGATCGTCGAAAATGGTGCCGCACATTGGGGTCCGGTCCCGATTTTTTTTATTGGTGTATACGGCTGCATCCGACTATTATATCAGTGGTGCCTGAAGCAGTGAAAAATGGAATGAAGCATCTCGTAACTACCGCGGCCGTGGTGATCGTCGCGGCGTCGATTGCCCAGTGCTCCCGGGAGACCCGCAAGGAGGAGGCCGGTCGGCCCCCCTGCGAGTTCATGGAGGTATGGGCGTACCTGATGAAGGGGGAGGAGTTGAAGATCACCGGCAGCGAGCCCCTGACGGACCTTCTCTATTTCGGCTGCTCGGTGAACAGGGATGGGCGCTTGAGGGGCTCCACCGCGGCGCCGAAGCTGCCCTTCGCCGGCCCGCTGCCGCGGATCCACCTGGTCGTGTTCAGCCTTGCCGATCCGGCGCTCCTTCGTTCCTGTCTCGACAACAAGGGGACGGCCCGCGAGGCGCTGATCGGCGATATTGCCGCCGCGGCAAATAATTTCGCCGGGGTGCAGATTGATTTCGAGTCCCTCCATCCCGAGGACGGCCGGGCATACCTGGATTTTCTCGCGGAGCTGAAAAAGCGGATACCGGCGAAGACCCTGAGCGTCGCCGTCCCGGTGCGCCTGAACGCCGTCGCCCGGACAGCCTATGATTACGAGGCGATAGCCGGCATCGTGGACAAGGTGTTCATCATGGCCTATGACCAGCACTGGGAAACCAGCAAGGCGGGACCCGTGTCCTCCCTGTCCTGGTGCGATTCGGCCGCCGGCTTTGCCACGCTCTACATCCCCCGGGAAAAGCTCGTGATGGGGATCCCGCTCTACGGCAGGGCCTGGCAGGGGAAAAAGATAAACCGCGCCGTGACCTACCGCCAGGCGGTGGAGCTGGCGAAACAGTCAGGGGAAAAACCCAGCCGGTCGCCGGACCGGGGGCCGACATTCGAGTACACGGAAGAGGTCAGGGTCAGGGTCTATTACGAAGACATAGCGTCAATCCACGCCAAGCTCAGGCTTTATAAATCGTACAACATTCCTTCCGTTGCGTTCTGGCGCATCGGCCAGGGACCGCGGGAGCTGTGGAACACGATTGGCATCGGTGTCCGGTAGGCCCGGGGCTATCCCCGCGGCCTCAAGAGCATGTCCCTCAATTCATTGACGCTGTCCGCTATGCGGGTGGGTTGCGCCCGGGCGATATCCTCCCGCGATCCGTATCTCCAGGCAACCCCGATCGAATCGATCCCGTTGTTCTGTTCCGCGCGCCCATGATGTCCAGGTCCATGTCCCCCACCATGATGATATCCTCTTTCTCCGCGTTACCAGGCCGGCGATCAGGCTCCCGATCACGTGGGTCTTGTTCTTCACCGTCTGGCCGGGCCCCCTTCAATGCTCGGGGTTTTACGCCGTTTTCAGTCCTACACCTTGAAGTAATCGACGCGCTGCGAAAGGCTGCCGGCGATCCGCGCCAGCTCCTGCGTGCCGGCGGTCATCTCCTCGGAGGTGGCGGCGTTCTTCTGCGAAAGCTCGTTGATGTAGGACACCGACTTCACGATCTCCTCGGCCGCGATTTTCTGCTCCTCCGTCGCGGTCCTGATCTCGCTGGCCCTGGTCTGCACCTTGCCGGCCTCGCTGTTCACGGTCTCGTTGGTGGCAAGCTGGCGTTCCATGTTCTCGTAGATCACGTTCATCATGCGGCTGATGGTTTCGACGCCGTCGATGATGTCGCTGATGACCCGCACGGTGGAGCCCACGTTGGCGATGCCGGTGCTGATCTCCTCGTTGTTGACGCGGATCAGGGTGTCGATGTCCTTCAGGCTGGTGGCCGTCTGGTCGGCCAGCTTCGAGATTTCGTCGGCGACAACGGCGAAGCCGCGGCCCGCCTCGCCGGCCCGGGCCGCCTCGATGGCGGCGTTCAGGGCGAGCAGGTTGGTCTGCTCCGAAATGCCGTTGATGATCTCGATGATGTTGGTCATCTGCTTCGTGCGCCCGTCGATGGTCGACATGCTCTGGTTCATGACGGTGAGCGATTCGCTCCCCGATTTCGCCTTGGTGGAAATCTGGCCCGTGAGGCTCAGGGCGTCCTTGACCCGGGCGGCCATGCCGTTAATCGTGTCGGAGAGCTCCTTCATCATGGCGCCGAGGGAATTGAGGCTGGTGAACTGGTCATGGGCGCCGTCGCTCACGTTTTCAAGCCCGGAGGAAAGCTCCTCCACGGTGGACATGATTTCCTCCGCTGACGCGGCCTGGCGCTGCACGTTCTCCGTGAACTGCCCCGATGACGCCGACATCTGCTCCGCCGCCGACGCCAGGGACAGGGATATCTCCTTCACGTTTTTGACAATGTAGGATATGTTGTTCAGGAACTGGTCGAGGCTCTCGCCGATGTCCGCGACATCGCTCCGGGAGTCGACCCCGGTCCTGGCCGTGAGATCGCCGGTGGTCATGACCTTGATCGTGTCGATGATCCTGTTGATTGGCTTCATGATGCGGTTGAAATTCCAGTAGGCCAGGAGAAGAACCGCGATGGAGAAGATGAACCCCGTCAGAAGATAGAAGACCGCCATGGTCTTGACGGACGAGAGGGCCTCTCCCCGGTCGACTTCGATGAGGAACACCCATTCGAAATAACTGTACCATTTCCAAACGGCTATGACCGGGTTGCCGAGGTGCCCGGTATAGGTATCGCTCCCGTGATGGGTCGTCTTGATGCACTGCTCGACGCTGGGCACCAGTTTGCCCGTGGAGCCCTCGACAAGGCGGTATGCCTTTCCGCTGTTCTTGTACTCAAATCCTCCGGTTGATGCCACGACGCGACCATCTCGGTCCACCAGGTAGGCGTTGCTCCCTTCGCCGAGGTCAAGCATGTTGAGCGAGTCCTCAATGATCTGCAGGTCGATGAAGGCCATGACATAGCCGGTGATGCGCCCCTGCTCTCCGGCCATGGCGTAAACAGGATTGCTGACGGGCTGGCAGTTCATCTTATCTTTTCCCTCGATTTTCACGATGCTTTTCCCGATATGTACATCATCCGTTCCGCTTATATCCTTGAACTGTTCAATCGCCGCCCGGGTGCACTGCTGAGAGGTTGAATATACGACCGCACCCTGGCGGTTGATGAGGACTATGCCGTTGTAAGCGCCCTGTTCCCGCATGATTTCATCTATATATGCCCTGGCTGCCGCAGTGGCAGCTCCCTGGTTCATGGCGGCTATGACCTGCGGGGTTCCCGCAATTTTTTCGATGTTCTCCACCCTGCGCTCCATCCAGTACTCGATGAACTCGAACTGTTTTGTCGCCGTTTCCTGGTAGTTCCGCTGCACTATGCCGCTGATGATCCTGCCGCTTATGAAAAAATTCACGAACATGAAAACAAAAAGCAGGGCTGCAACGGACCCTATTATGACGACCAGGATATTCCTCTTTTTCCCGAACATTTCTCTTATCTTCACTTCCAGTTTTTCCAGTACATGTTCCATTGCAAACCTCTTGATTGTTGCAGTATCCCCGGGGCTATTCGCGGCGGTTTAGCGCTTCCGATCCTGGTGGCACCTGCCGCACCCTTTGGGTCCCGAAGTCTTCCGGTGGCACCCGAGACACTGCTGGTGGAAGGCGCCCTTCAGGTTGATGAGGTTCCCCCGGTCATGGCGGAGGTGACAGGTTGAACATTTAACGTTTTTACCGGCGTGGTGGCATTCGATGCACTTGGCGCCGTAGTCGTCAGTGTGGGCCCTGTGGCTGAAGGTGATGGGGGGCTTGCGGTGCCCCGTTTTAGGCAGGACGATCACGTCCTCCACTGAATATGCTATCCCCGCGAGAAGAAGCACGCCTGCGGCCGTGATTGCGGGGACGACCCTGTTCGTCTTGATGCGTTTCATTTCGGTTAGGCCTCACGGTAAAATAATATATGCCATCTCGTGCTATGCCGATGCTGCCGGCTTCCGGTGGCGATGGTAAGACACTTCCAGAATGATGCCGACCGTTGCCGGTATGACGGTAAGGATGATGCCCCCGGCGATGAGTTCCGGAATCCCTGCCTGGTTATTCCCCGGCCCTTCCAGCATTCCGAGGACCAGGAGGGCCCAGAAGCCCGCGCAGAGGGCAAAGAGTATCCGCGCTATGACCGCCTTGTATTTTCCGCTGCCCCGATGTGCCGGCGTCGTCGCGGAAGGAACCGGCGCGGGGGCGGTCTCCCCGGCCGGATCGGTCCCGTTCCATCTCCTCCGGGAGAATGCGACCCCCTTTTTCAGGTAGATGCCGCCGAAGACGAAGAGGGCGATCACCAGGGGGACGATCAGGAGGGCCGCGGCCGTGGCCGACAGTACCAGGGTGTCGTACACGGCATGGATCAGGTACGCGATTATGAACCCCTTCCAGACAGTCCCGCTGCGCCTGCCGGCATCCGGCGCGAACCTGGCGATGCCGACGAAGTAGCCCATGATAACGCCCGTGAAGGTGTGGAGCGGTATGGACGTCACCGCGCGCATGATGCCGGTCCCGAAACCGCTCTGCAGGACGTACATGATGTTTTCGAGAAGGGCGAAGCCGATGGCGGCCGCGCCGGTGTAGACGATGCCGTCGTTTTCTTCATTAAAATTGACATTGTTCCAGATGAAGAGGAGTACGACGCCCAGCTTGACCGTTTCCTCGATGGGGGCGATGACGATGAATGACTTGAGCGCCGCCCCGACGATGCCGCCGGCCGCGAAGACCGGCACCATGCTCAGGAGGAGCTCGACCAGGGCGGCCGGAATGACCGCAGCGGCCCCCAGTGCCATGGCCTTGATGATAAGCCCGTGCGGTTCCGGTTCGATCCGGTCCAGGCGGTGAATGTAGAGCATGAAGGCGACGGGGGGCAGCACGGCAATAATAACAAGAATCAGCAGGTCCATGGCGACTTCCTTTCGTGCGTCATTCTGTATCACATGTTGCGGGATCGGTGAAGAAAGTCAAGAAATATAGGGCTGCCGGCGCAGCGCTTGTGCAGAAATGCGCCGATTAGTCCTTGAAGAGGTATCCTTTTTCCCTGAAGAGGACGCAGCAGGCATCAACAACGTTCTTATCGTACAGGATGCCGCTGTTTTTCTTGATTTCGTCTATGGCGATGTCCGTGCCGATGGCGCGGCGGTACGGGCGATGCGACGACATGGCTTCCACCACGTCCGCCACGGCGAGGATTTTCGCCTCCAGTATAATGTTTTTATCGGTGATCCCTGAAGGATAACCGGACCCGTTGATGCGCTCGTGGTGCTGGTACACCGCCATGGCCACGGGCCAGGGAAAGTCGATGTTCTTGAGTATGTCATACCCCATCTGGGGATGCGTTTTTATCAGCTTGAACTCGATCGCCGTGAGGGTCGCCGGCTTGCTCAGGATTTCGGACGGGATGGATATTTTGCCTATGTCGTGGATCGACCCGGCGATGCGGATGCCGTCGATCCGGTCGCGCGTGAACCCCATGAGCGAGGCGATGGCCCGCGCCAGGTCGGACACGCGGCGGTGGTGGCCGGCGGTGTAGGGGTCGCGCACCTCCAGGGCAAGTGAGAGGGCCTGCACCGTCTGGCCGAGGGCCTTGCGCATGGTGTTGAAGCTTTCCTGCAGGTCCATGTCGCGCAGGCGCTCGGTAATGTCCCGCATGATGCCGCGGAACCCGATCGGCGCGCCGGCGGGAGACCTCATGAGGGTGACCGATATTTCAACGATCCGTTCGCTTTTGTCCTTCCGGATGATTTCGTATACCACCGTCTTTTTTTCAGCTTCTGAGCGATAGACGGCGTTGAAGTGATTGTACACTTCACTTGACGTTTTGGGGTCCATGTAGTCCCGGTAGTTCAATGCAAGGAGTTCTTCGCGGGAGTACCCCGTGATGCGGCACAGGGCTTCATTGCAGAAGGTCGTTTTACCCTGCAGGTCGACTTCCCAGTAGGCGTCATCGATATCCTCCAGGATATGGCGGTAGGTGCTATCCGTCACGGGAGAATGCGTGTGCAGATTGCCGTCCCCGGCGGAAAGCAGTTCGTCGCGCTCCCTGCGGACCTCCTCCAGCTCCTCGATGAGCTCTTTCTTTTTTTTAGTGTGATATGGATCCATTGCCGGAATGGGGCCATTAAATCATGGGAGAGTGTTAATTTCAATGATTATTTGCGACGCGTCGGTATTTGGGATAACAATTCTGAATGTTATGTCTCCGCCGGGGGTAAAATGATTTTTTTTATTTGACAACCCCGTTGCCGATGCGTTATATAAAGGTGGTGATCCTAGTGACGGATGGCGTTCCTGTCATATAACACAAGGGGGAGTTAACCTATGGAAAAACGGAATACGATACGGGTGCCCTTTCACGTCCGTTCTGTTATCAAGCACGGGGACGCTGTCATTGAAGGAGACGTGAAGGACCTCAGCACGGGGGGGATGCTGTTTGAGACCCGGGGCGACATTCCCCTCGACGAAATGGTCCAGATCTCGCTATTTCTTTACGGCACCAGCTCAAACCTGTCGCTGAACATCTCCGGCAGGGTGGTGCGGAAGTCCGATGCCGGAACCGCCATAAAGTTCACCGAACTTGACCTGGATTCGTTCATACACCTGAGGAACATCGTGTCCCGCAACGCCTTTGACGAGCAGAAGATCATCAGGGAGTTCCAGGAGTTCAAGACCGAGGAAGCTTCGAAGGACTAACCGACGCGGGACCAGGCCGTTTCCAGGCGCTTGCTCCGGGCCGTCCCGGCCACGTTCAGGAGCGCGCGGTCCCGTTCCCACCCGGCCCGGGTTTTTTCATCAACCAGATCCCAGCACTCCGCCGTACGTTGGAGCAGCGCCATGATTTGACGGTGCAGGCCGCCCAGCGCTATGTGCACCGACGGCGAGGACGGGTCATCGAAGGCGAGGGCCCGGACGCACGCGATGAGGGCCGCGGTCTCCTCTATGGCGGTCCGGGGCCAGCCGTGGAGTGAGGCGATTCGGAACATGAATCCCCCGATGGCGGCGAATACGTGGAGGTCCTCGACGGTGCGGAAGGGCCTGACGTAATCGCTGTACCCGTCCCCCGGGAGCACGGACTCCCTCTGTACCGTGACTTTGCTGAACGAGACGGTGCCATGGCTTATTTCCGGGATAAAGGGGAGTCCCTTCATGACCGATACCTCGACGCCCGGGGCGTTCCGCTCGATCAGCGCCATGCGGATGCTGTTCTTCCCGTCCGGTGCCAGGCCGGTGGAGGCGGCAACCAGGAGGAGGTCCGCCTCGTTTGCCATGGTGATGAACTTCTTGCCGCCGGTCAGGGAGAAGGAATTTCCCGTGCCCTCTTCTTTCAGTGTGGTCCGTATGGTCGATGGGTGCCCTCCCTTTTCTTCGGTGACGCAGAATGACACGATGGCTCTCTCGGGCAGGGCGGGAACGAGGCGCCTGAGGCCGGATTCATACCCGGCAGCGAAGGCGTAGGCGGTCCGGTCCGCCAGGAAACCGCCGATTACGGCGCGGTCCGCCGGGACGTCCCATCCGACGGAGGCTTCGTCGAAGACTTTCTTCCACGCCGTCACGGAATCGAGGCAGGCGGTATCAATATGCCCCCGGCGCTCAAAAAGCCAGTCGAGTATGGTGATGTCCGGTTTCCCTTCAGTCATGGTTGTTCCCTGCTTGAGGATCCCTCATTGTCCCGTAATGTCAAACCAAAATTACCCTGTTGCCCGCCGGCGTAGCCGCGTTCAGATGGCGAAGACTTCCATCAGAACCTGGTAGGCGTGGTTCAGCTTTTTCATCTCCGTTTCCCCGTCCCGGTTCAGGTCGGGATGGAGCGACTTGGCCAGCTCGTGATATTTCCTCTTGATGTTTTTCATGGTGGGGCGGGAAATGCCGAAGAGCTCAAGGGCCCGTTCCACCTCTCCCCGCCGGAGCGCGTAGATAACCGCCCCCTTCATCAGCTTTTCCAGGAGCGCGCTCGTTCCGAAGGAGAGATTGTCCGGATTGGTGTAAAAGTCAAGGAGCGGATCAAAGGTCACGGCCCCGTCGCTTCCGGGGAGCCGGTGCAGGGAGCAGTACGCGCCGCCGCCGGCATCCAGGCCGCAGTGCGATCCCGTCTCCGGATCATAATGATGGCATGAGCCCGCGCCCGGGACCCGCGCCATCCTGATCCTCATCGGGTCCAGGTGAAGGTAGTAGCCGAGCGCTCCCGCTTCACGCTTCAGCCGGTACAGGGCGTGGTAGAATGAAAAGTGGAGCTCGAAGAGCTTCTCCCTCCCTGAAGGGAACCGCGCTTCGCCGGTCATGGTACGCAGAAGGTCAGCTTCCATCACCGGCCGGTCATATGACTCGAGGAGGGCGAAGATCTTCCCGGTGTCGAATTCTATCAGGCGGAGCCCGGATTCCGAGCGGTGGGGGTTCATCCGTTACCGGCCGGTGTCCTGGGCTGACCGCCGTCATCCAGGGAGCAGGCGCCGGGTTGTCCCAGGTCGCGCCTCCAGGCCCTGCCGCGGAAGGTGTTGTTGAAGTAGTTGGCGAAGCGCATCATCCGCATCAGTTTCAGGATGTACGCGCGTTCCCTCGGAGAGTACATCTTCCTGAAGTCATCCATGTGGCTTCCGGCGGGCTCGTCTCCGCCGAGGGCGGTCCAGTCCTGGGCGTACTTCAGGGCCAGCCACTCGCGGTACTCGAAGTCCTTCGGATCGAGGGCAATGAGCTTCTCGATCTCATCGCCGGTGATCCCGAGCCTTCCGCCCACGGCGGAATGGAGCTTCATTCAGCCGTAGCAGTTGTTGGCCACGGTGACGGCAAGGAGTATCTTTTCCCTGAATGTCGGATCAACCCTGAGGAAGGTCATGAGGAAGGAGGGGCCGCGGAACACCGACGCGCCTTTAACGACAAGATCGCGGAATGATGAAAAGGTGCGCATGAATATGCGTGTCATATGATAACTGTCCTTGCAGAAGGCTCGGTCACGCGACCGCGTCTTCATGATTGTTGCTCCCCCTTGGACAGGGAGGTGTGCTAACGTCTCAGTACCGGAGCCGGACAATGGTGACGCCGTCCCCGCCTTCTCCCGAGTCGCCCGGCCTGAAGCCGTCGGCGTAGAGGCTGTTCCGGAGGTTCTGGCGCACCGCTTCCTTCATGGCGCCGGTGCCGTGGCCGTGTATCACCACGGCCGTGTCGATGCCGCCGCGCACCATGCGGTCGAAGTCCTGCTCCATGGCGCGCAGGCCCTCCTCGACCCGCATGCCCCGAAGGTCAATGGTGTTGTAGCTCGTCTGCACCGCAGCCGGTATGTCTCCCTCGTGGCTCCCCGGGTGTTCCCCATGCTTCTTTTTCATCCGCTTCCGTTCCGCCGCGGGACGCTGCTGCCCGCCCCGCGGACGGTACAGGTCGTCAAGGGGGAAGGTGGACCTGATGGAGCTTCCCAGGAGCACCGCCGCGGTTTTACGCGACAGGTCGATGCTGTCAAGCGTCCCTTCCTTCTCGAGGGAAATGACAAAGACGCGGTCCCCGGCCCTGGCGCTGTCCGGCTCCAGCGGGGCGTACCTGTCGCGGAAGAGTTTGCCCTTGTCCCTGCCCAGGTCAGTGCGGACCGATTCCTCGATCTCGCGTATCTTCTCCTGGACCTTCCCCGCCTCCTTCATACTCATCCTCTGTAGATCGGTGATGCGGCGGGCGACGAGGTCGCGGTATTCCTTCAGCTCCCGGAGGAACTCGATCCCCTCTTTCTGCTTGATCTCCTGGGAGCGCTTTTCCAGCGATTTCATCAGGCCGTCGTACTCGGTCTTTACCTTTTCAAGGCCGGCGGCCATCTCCTCCAGGTGCGCCTTCCTGTCCGTGAGCTCCCGCTCGTGCTTCTGCATCTTTTCGATCAGCGCCTCGACGCTGAGCTCCCTGCTGTCGAGGAGGGAGCGGGACCGGTCGATGACCCGGTCCGGGAAGCCGTAATTTTTGGCTATCTCGATGGCGTAGCTCACGCCGGGGAGGCCGGTGATGAGGCGGTAGGTGGGCCGCAGGGTGTCCATGTCAAATGACACCGACGCGTTCTGGAACCTGCCGTCGATGGTGGGGAGGTCCTTGATCTCGGAGTAATGCGTGGTGACCACGATCCTGCTCCCGGTCTCGATGAGGGACTCCAGGATCGCCTGCGCCAGGGCAGCGCCCTGCCGGGGGTTGGTCCCCACGATGATTTCGTCGATTATGACCAGGGTGCGGTCGTCGGCCCTCGAGAGCATTTCGTTGATGACCACGACCTGTCCGGAGAAGGTCGACAGCGACTGCGACAGGCTCTGGTCGTCGCCGATGTCGGCGAGGATCCGCGAGAACACGCCGATGCGCGAATCGGGTCCCGCCGGGACATGGAGCCCCAGCATCACGAAGAGGGCGCACAGGCCGATGGTCTTCAGGAGCACGGTCTTCCCTCCGGTGTTGGCGCCCGAAATGATGAGGCACCGGTTGGCCCCGCCCAGGTCGAGGTCGTTGGCCACCACCGTGCCCGGGGACATGAGGTACAGGATCGGGTGCCGCGCCTGGTGGAGGACGATGTCGCTCGATTCGGAGATCTCCGGCTCGGACCCCCTGATGTCGATGCTGAAGCGCGCGGCGCCGTGGAGAAAGTCAAGTCCGCCGATCACCGCCAGGTTGCCCCGGAGCGGGACGGCGCTTTCGGCGACACGGGCGGAAAGCTCGCGGAGTATGCGCGCGGTCTCGGCCTGCAGCTCCTTGTCGAGCATGAGGGCCCGGTTGTTCAGGGGAGTGATCTCCTGGGGCTCGATGTAGTAGGTGGCGCCGCTGGCGGATATGTCGTGGACCGTGCCCTTCACCCGCTCCTTCATGGAGGACTTAACCAGGACCACGTAGCGGTCGTTGCGGGTGGTGAAGATCTTTTCCTGCAGCACCGCATCCATGGAGGGGGCGTGGATGATCCTTCCGATGGTCTTTTCCATCTCCTGCCTGGCGGAGAAGATCTCGCCCCGGAGCCGGCGGAGCTCCGGGTACGCGGCGTCGTTCAGCTCGCCGTTTTCCGTGACGGCTTTCGAAAGGACGGCGGTGACGGCCTCGAGGCGGTCGAGGCGTCCGTGCTCCTCCGCAAGGGGAGGGAATTCCTCCTTCTGCTCCCTGAGGAAGCGCATGATCCTGCCGGAGGCCATGACGAAGTTCCTGGCCGCGGCCAGGTCCTCGAGCTTCAGAACGCCGTCCCGCTCCGCCAGGGCGAGGAGCGGTTCGATATCGGATACGCCGGAAAAATCGGGCGCCCTGTCCCGGCCGATGATCTCCTTAAGGGCCGTGATCTTTTTTATCCGCGTCCTGGCCGCCTCCGCTCCCGGGGGCCTCAGGCCGTCCACCAGGGCCCGCCCCAACGGCGTGGCGCAGCGGCGCCTGAGCTCTTCCCGTATCACGGGCCACTCCAGTATTTCCAGCACGCGGGTAGAGATGTGTTCATTCATTGGTTGCGTTGTGCAGTAGTAAGATTTTATCTTAAATCGGTATAATTATAGTGGAAGCATGAAGTCGGGCGGCGTCAAGAACTTATTGCCGGGAGCCCCGCTGGTATCTGGGAACAGGCCGCAGGCGATGAAAGGGCATAAAAAAATGCGGACAGTGTTTGTCAATGAATTCATCCAGTTGATTGCGGACCAACTGCTGTTTTTATTGACATGCCTTCCTGTCTTCACTATAGTAACCACAAGTTACCAAAACTGCATCCGAGACTTTTGTCCGGGCCCGGAAGGACTGCTGCAATACGGATCTGATAACCATGCCCAGGAGCGTTGCCCCTATGATGCCGTTCAGAAAACCGCTGCTCAGAATTTTTAAGACCATCATGGCCAAATCCATGTATCTTGTTCCTCCGCAGATCAGCACGGTCGAGCAGGGGCCGGGAAGTGTTAAAAAACTTCCGGCCCTGATCAGGGAGAAAGGGTTCCGGAAGCCCCTGGTGGTCACGGACTCAATACTCATGAAGATGAACCTCCTGAAGGGCCTCTTCAGGGAGTTCGACGCCATCGGCATGGAATACGCCGTGTACGACGGCGTTCTTCCCAATCCCACGATTGAAAATGTCGAGGAAGCCTACGCGCTCTATGCCAGGAACGGCTGCGATGCCATCATCGGCTTCGGCGGCGGCTCTCCCATGGACACCGCCAAGGTCGTGGCCGCAAGGGTGGTCAGGCCCGGGCGCACCGCGGACAGGCTGGGGGGGTACTTCAAGGTCACCCTTCCGGTGCCGAAAAGGCTCCCCCGCATATTCGCCGTGCCGACCACGGCGGGTACCGGTGCGGAGACGACCAGCGCCGCCGTGGTCACCGATGTCAGGAAGAACATCAAGTTCACGGTCAACGATTTTGCCATCCACCCCCATTACATCGTCCTTGACCCGGAACTGACCCTCGGCCTGCCGCCGTTCTTCACCGCCATCACGGCCATGGACGCCCTCTCCCACGCCACCGAGGGCTACATCGGCGGAGCGCGCTGTAAAAAAACCGATGACCACACCGAAAAGGCGGTCAAAATGATCTTTGACAATATTGACAGGGTCTTCAAAAACGGAAAGGACGTCAAGGCCAGATATCAGATGATCCTCGCGTCCTATTACGCGGGCATCGTCCTGAACCGCGCCCTGACCGGTTACGTCCATCCTTTTGCCCACAAGATCGGCGGCCTGTATCACCTTCCCCACGGAAGGGTGATCGGCGCGGTCATGCCCCTGGTCTTCGAATGTTACGGCGCCAGGGTCCACAAGCGCCTGGGAAGGCTCGCCGATGTCATCGGGGTCTCGCGGGCGGGCATGGATGACGCGCGGAAGGCGGCGGCCTTCATAGAGGCGATCAGGGAATTCAACAGGAAGTTCGGCATCGGTGAAACCGTACCGGAGCTCCGTGAAAAGGATTTTCCGGCGATCGCCAGGTCAATACACCGGGAATGCATACCCTATCCGGCGCCGAAGATCATGGACGATACAGACGTGTTTGCGATACTGAAACGGCTGAAGGGCAACCAAGACAATAAAACGAAGAAGTAAACAAAAACAGTCCGTCATAAAACACCCCCCACCGCCCTGGGGGGCTTTTTAGACGGCCGGGCTCGATATCAGAACTCTTCGAAACCCTCCTGCTTCAGCAGTTCCTTCATGCGGCCCTGGTCTTCCGCGGTTGCGGCTGGTTTGCGGTCCGGGGCGGTCCGTCCGCTCCCGCTGCCGGGCGATTTCTGCCTGGTTGTTTCTTTTTTCTCCGCCTTCTTCGCCGCCGGGCGGACGGTCCGGGGCTGGCTCGTGCGGTCCGGTTTTACCGAGGTTTCCGCCCGTATCTTGAATTTCTGCATCATCTCAAGGAGCTCCTGGGCCTGGTTGGCCATCTCCTCGCTGGCCGACGCGGTTTCCTCCACCAGGGACGCGTTCTGCTGGGTCATGTTGTCCATTTCGATGATGGCAGTATTGATCTGGTTGATGCCCTGCTTCTGCTCCTGGCTGGCGGCGGTGATCTCGGAGATGATCTGCGCCGATATCTTGGCCGCTTCCGCGATCTCGGAGAGGGCGTTGCCGGTCCTGTTCACCAGGTCGGTGCTGTTTTCAACTTTCGCGACGGTGTCCCTGATCAGCGACTCGATCTCCTTGGCCGCGTTCCCCGAGCGCTGGGCGAGGTTCCGCACCTCGCCGGCCACGACCGCGAAGCCCCGGCCCTGCTCGCCGGCCCGGGCCGCCTCGACCGCGGCGTTCAGGGCCAGGAGGTTGGTCTGGAAGGCGATCTCGTTGATGACCGCGATGATATCGGCCACCCTCTTGCTCGATTCATTCATCTCGGTTATGGAGCTCACGGCCTCGATGGCGATCCTGTTGCCCTGCATCGATTTCGTGACGCCCGAATCGGTAAGGTCGCGGGCGCGGGCGGCGTTCTCCGCGTTCTGGTTGATGGCGGCAGTCGCTTCCTCGATGGTGGAGGCTATCTCCTCGAGGCTTGAGGCCTGCTCGCTGGTGCGCTGCGACAGGTTCTGGTTGCCGCTCGATATCTGGTTCACGGCCTGGGCCAGGTTCTGCGACGACTCGATGATGCGCGTGATCAGGGTCTCGAGACCGTCCGCGGCCCTGTTGAGCGCCTTCGAGAGCTGTCCCATCTCGTCTCCCCGGTCGTCCCGTATCCTGCCGGTGAAATCGCCGTCAGCGAGGCTCCCGGCAAAGGCGATCAGCTTTCTGATCGGCCCGGTGATGGAGCGGGTGATGCCGAATATGATCGCGGTCACAACCGCCGTGACCGCGACGATTATGGCTGCGATCCCGATCGTGAAGCTCCGCATGGTTTCCTTCACGTCCTCGATGTACACGCCGGTGCCGATGACATAGCCCAGGGGCTTGAAGAGCCGGACATAGGATATCTTGGGGACTATCCTGTCCTTTTCGTCCTTGTACTGCCACTGGTAGTCGACGAAGCCGCTTCCCTTACGGCGGCAGATGTCAGCCATCTCGATAAAGAGCTTTTTCCCGGTCGGGTCCGCGTAATCCTGGAGGTCTTTGCCTTCTAGGTTGGCGTTGAAGGGATGCATGATCATCTTCGGGGCCAGGTCGTTGATCCAGAGATAATCCTTGTTTTCAGGACCGTACCTCATGTTCCGGATGCGGACCTGGATCCTCTTTTCCATCTCCTCCCTGTCGAGGAGGCCCTTCTCGTAATCCTCATAGATGCTGTTGCAATAGCCCAGGGCGATGGAAACGATGTTCTTGAGGGTGTCCTTCCTCTCTTCCACTATCTTGTTTTCCAGGGTCGGGATGATGTAGAGAATGATGGTTCCCGCGAAAATCAATACCGTTACCAGCAGCACTCCGAATATCTTGTATGACAGTGAAATGTTTTTCCAGGACAGTTTCATAGGCGCGCCTCCTTCCCCTTTTCTATCTGATAAGCCGCCGGTCCGCGTTACATGCCTGCCCGGGGCGTCAGATTCCCATTATTTCCTAATTTACAATTTAATTTAATGCCTCCGAACAACAATAATTATAATACTGATAAAATCTTCAAAAAAAGTGACATTCTTTGTAAGGGAATCCCCCTATTATTTGAAAATGAGGATGATATTGAGGATGTATTCCATGTCACAGTTATCGCCTAAGGATCCACAACATTATTTTCTCCAATCATACACGTTAAAACTGTACAAATTGTGATTAAAATGTCAGTTTTGTATAATTGTTTATTAATTCGTGTCCAATCAAAACTTCGTCCTTGACAATTTTATCTCTGCACAGAAGTTTGATCAATACATTGATCGGTGATCGGCCTATTGAACTAAATTCGCGAGGTGTAGACCTTGATCAACACCGATACCTTAATCCGGTACAGTACAGGCATTGCATATCGGTTCCATGACGCAGGTGCCTTTTTATTATAAAAAATTTTAATTACGGGGAATATTATCATGTTTGAAAAGTACAATCTGACAAAACCGGACAATCTTGTGGAGCTCTTTGAGCAGAGTATAAAAAACTACCCTGACAGGCCCTGCCTCGGGACCAAGAACAAGGACGGCGAATACGAATGGATCACCTACCGTGAAATGGGACAGCGCATCGACAACCTGAGGGGAGGACTGGTCAATGCCGGTCTTAAAAAGGGGGACGTGGTCGGCATCATATCGAACAACTCCGTAGACTGGGCCGTTATCCACTTTGCCGTTGCCGGCGTCAACGCGATGCTGGTCCCCATGTATGAAGCAGAACTGCTCCATATCTGGGAATATATAATAAAAGACAGCGCTGTAAAATTTCTCTTCGTGTCAAAACCGGAAATATACGAGAAGATAAAAGATTTTCCGTCGAAGTTACCAACCCTTGAAAAGATCTTTCTCATGACGGGTAGCGGGGATAACACCCTGGCCGCCCTCGAAACGATCGGGGCGAAGAACCCCGTGGCGCCGGTGTACCCGTCCCCCGATGACGTGGCCGTCCTGGTTTACACGTCGGGAACGACCGGAGACCCGAAGGGCGTTCTCCTGATGCACGGCAATTGGACCAGCAACCACCATGCCCGGACCGTCGCCTACACCAACTTCAACCAGGATGACCGTACCGTGTCCCATCTTCCCTGGGCCCACTGCTATGGTCTCGGCGAGCTTCACACCTTCACCGCGGTCGGGGGCTCCCTCGGTTTCCTGGAAAGCCCGACCACCATCGTCGAGGACATGGCCAAGATACGGCCCACGTTCCTCATCTCGGTGCCGAAGATATTCAACAAGGTGTACGATACCATCGTCACCAGGGTCAACGAGGCCGGCGGCGTGAAAAAAAAGCTCTTCGACATGGGCGTCAATGCCGCGAAGAAGAGGCGGGCCCTGGCGGAGCAGGGGAAGTCGAGCGCCATCGCCAATTTCAAGTTCAACCTGGTAAACAAGATCGTGTTCCAGAAGATACGGGACCTCTTCGGCGGCCGCCTCGAGGGCGCGGTCACCGGCAGCGCTGCCATGAACCCGGACATCTCGAAATTCTTTTTCGACATCGGCATCCCTCTCTACGACGTGTACGGCCTTTCGGAAACGTCGCCGGGGATTACCGGCAACAGGCCGTCCTGCTACCGGATCGGGAGCGTTGGTCAGCCTCTTGATAAGATACAAGTGGTGATCGACCAGTCCGTGGTGGAGCCCGGCTCCCAGGACGGCGAGATCGTTGTCTACGGTCCCAACGTCATGAAGGGATATCACAACAAGCCCGCCGCGACAGCTGAGATAATGACCCCCGACGGCGGTATCAGGACCGGAGACCGGGGACGCCTGGACAGCGACGGGTTCCTCTGGATTACGGGACGGATCAAGGACCAGTACAAGCTGATCAACGGCAAGTACGTGTTCCCCGCGGCAATGGAGGAAGACATCTGCCTGAATCATTATGTGCAGAACGCCATGGTCCACGGCGCCGGGTGCGAATACAATGTATGCGTCATCGTGCCGGACTTCCTGGCACTGGCGGGCTACGCGGAAAAGAACAATTTGCCCAAAGACCCGGCGTCCCTGGTTGCCAATGAGGCGGTCACGAACATGATCACCGGCGAGATTCTGGACAACTTGAAAAAGAAATACGGCAGCTATGAGATCCCGAAGAAATTCCTCTACATAACTGAACCGTTCACCCTTGAGAACGGCATGCTGACCCAGACCATGAAGCTGAAGCGCCGCGTCGTCACGGAAAAATATAAGGACCGGATCATGGCACTGTACCAGGAGTAATCTTACTTCCGTAAAGAGTTCCATACCACCCTGTTCGCGCGCCCTCTCCGTTACCCGGAGAGGGCGTTTTTTATTGTTGACAAGGATTCAGCGCAGAGACACAGAGTGCGCGGAGGTAAAGGAGGGATCTTTATTGTATTATGATATCGGGTTTCTTGGCGTTCAGTGTTTTTAATTCTGATGATTATTGATGAAGGATTATGCCGCTCTTTGTTATTCTGCCAGTAATACCGCATTTCCGGTTGACAGACCATCCCGTGCGATGATACCTTCTCGGTACCGGGACAAGCGCCAGGGGCCGCAGTATGATGCCCGCGGGGCCGGCGGCATGGTTGCCGTTATGATGGCCCCGTGATTTTCAAATTGATTTGACGTACCAGCCGCGTCCTGCACTGATTGTCTTTATGCGGAATGACACGCGACATACATCCGATGATGACACGAAGCCCATCAGCCGGGACATGATAAAAAAGTGCGCGGTCGAACTCTTTGAGGAAAATGGGGTGACCGGCACCTCCGTCAATGACATTGTCAGGAGGGCGGGCATAGCCAAGGGGACCTTCTACCTGTATTTTAACAACAAGGACGACCTGATCAATTTCGTTTTCGAAAAATTCGGCGAGGAGTTTTTCGAGGAAATTATCATGCAGAACAGGGATAACCCCAAGATCACCAATATCGCCGAGTCGGTCCTGCGCTATTTTGGCAAAAACCGGATGTTCCTGATCGAGCTCAGGAAAAACATGAACGCCCACCGCGGCTATCCCTATTTCAAGAAAACAATAGCGGCCTTTTCAAAGGTCATTCTGAATTTCCTCAACCTGGACGAGCGCTACCCCATAACCCAGCTGGACGCCTATTCCGAGGTCCTGATGGGCACCATGTTCGACATATGCTACCGGTTGATCATCGAGGAGAGCATAGATAGCAAATCAGAAGCCAAGCTGATGCTTGAAGATTTCATGAAAAGATTTTTCAATTGCGAGCCAATTTTTACTTGAAAAAAATGACCGCCGGTCATTTTCTGGTTATGGTTCCAAATTTTTTTATTGATCAATGACCGGTGGTCATTAAGTTGACAAAATATTCATTTTATAAATTTTTGTTCGTGGAGTACCTATGAAACCAACCAAAGACATCCCAATAACCATGCTTGATAATGGCGGCAGTCCCGTGTTCAAGAATGATTTTTTTGAGCGATTCACCCTGAGAAAGGCCGCCAGGCCCCTGCAGTTGACCGACCGGATATCAAAGGATTACCTCTTCCCCACATTCTATGGGGATGTGACCTGCGCCATAGCGATATTCCTCTGTTCATATAACAAGGCTGAAGTTCTGGTTGCCGAACGGCTCCATCCGAAAATCAAGCCGGTCAGAATATCCAGGGGAAGGGCGATCATCGCCTTTTCATGCTATGAATATAAAAATGTGATGAACGTTCCACCCTATAATGAGATAGCCATGGCGGTCCCGGTCATGGTGAACGCGGCCTTCAGGCCGCCCCTGCTCCCCATGATCATGAAGTTCAGTCGGTTCGGCTACTACATTGCCGGTATGCCGGTGACCTCCCGTGAGAACCAGATCCGGGGGAACAGGATCTGGGGACTGCCCAAGGTCACGCAGAGGATTGACATCGAAAAAAAAGGGAGTGACTGCGTGACAACGGCATATGAAAATAGCGGCGAGCCCTACCTCACGCTGCGGGTGCCGGTCAATGGAACCGCGGCGGAATTCGATGAAACGTCCAGCCTCTATTCCCGGCTGGACGGGAAGCTGCTCCGGAGCGAGACGAATTTCCGGGCCGTGTTCAATGTCAACAAGCGCATGGACCTGCTCTTCAGGAAGGGCGTGAAGCCGGACAGGGCCTGTATCGAGATAGGCCGCGGCGGTTCGGCGAAACTGCTGCGGGACCTGGAGATCGAGGAGCAGCCGTTCCAGACGCGGTACGCGGAGCATATGTCCAGCTGCTTTGATCTCCCCAGCGAAAAAACGCAGAACTGGTTTGAAAAACTCAACGGGTAACGGAGGCCGCCATGAAACAGAACATGAAGATCGTATTTTTCGGTGCCGGGGCGATCGGCCAGTCCGTGGGGGGCTGGATAGCGCCGCACCATGACAACCTGTATTTCCTGGACCGCGGCGATGTGGCAAGGAATCTGAAGGAGAAGGGGATCACCCTGTTTGAGCAGGATAAAAAAGGAGCAAAGAGCCATGTAACGGTAAAGGTGATCGATGATATCAGCGAAGCGAAGGACGCCGATGTCATAGCCCTGGGGGTCAAGAATTTCAGCCTTGACGCCGTGGCGAAAACGATCAGGGACAAGGTGGGAGACGGGCCGGTCATCATCGCCATGCAGAACGGCGTGGAAAACCAGAAGGTCCTGCCGAAGTATTTTTCAAAGGTGGTCTACTGCGTCATCGGCTACAACGCGTGGATCGACGGGCCCGGCGTCGTGGGGTACCAGAAAAAGGGCCCCCTGGTTTTGGGGACGCGGAACAACGAGCTCATGGACGAGATGAAGGAGATCGCCGCGGTGTTCAACTGGGGCGTCGAAACCATCGTCGTCGACCACATCCAGGATGCCGCCCATTCAAAGGTCATCATCAACCTGACCAATTCCCTCACGACCCTTATCGGCCACGGGTTCCGGCCCGTTTCGGATGAGGGCCTGTTCCAGAAGCTTTTGACGAACCTGCTGTATGAAGGGACGCAAATAGCGAAGGCCGCCGGGTACCGGGAATGCAAGATCGGCGGCATGCCCCCCTGGCTCTTGATGAAACTGGGGGCCACGCTGCCGCGGTTCCTCACCAGGGGTATGTTCAGAAAGAATGCCAGGAAGATGGTGATGAGCAGCATGGCCCAGGACATCATCCAGAGGGGCGGCCGTGATTCCGAGCTGGAGACGATAAACGGATACATGGTAGGCCTGGCCGAGACATATAACGTCAACGCGCCGTATAACAGGGCCATCTATGGGCTGTGCAAAAGGGAATTTTCCCGGGAGAAGTTCGTCCCTCTCGATGTCAGGGATGTATGGGCCGAGGTGAGCGCACAGCTGTGACCCCGGCCGGCAATGGCCCCGGGCCGCTGCCGGGCAGTCAGCAGTCTGGGCTCCGGTTTTTATCCGATATGGGTCCGATCCGTTCAAATTTCCCCGCAAAAACCGATTAATTACTTGATATCTTTTTACAAAAATCTATTTTTGGATACCTGCCAGAGGGTGATGAGCCCTCCTGAGGAGGAAACCGTTGGATACCGATGATTCAAAACGCCCCTGGGGTTATTTTGAAAACCTTGTTGACGCCGGCAATCATAAGGTGAAGCGCATAACCGTCTTCCCGGGGAAGCGTTTGAGCCTGCAGAGCCACGCGAAGCGGGCCGAACACTGGTTCGTGGTGGACGGCAGGGCCCTGTTCACCTGCAATGATGCGGTAATGGAAATACGCCAGGGCCAGGCGGTCGATATCGGCCGGGGAGACCGCCACCGGATCGAGAATATCGGTGCCGGGAACCTGGTGTTTATCGAGATACAGACCGGCGATTATTTCGGCGAGGACGATATAACGCGCTACGAGGATGATTTCGGCAGGGCCGGGGCCTGATATATTCACCCGGTGTTTGTAACAAGATTCATGCTTTTTTAACAGATTAATTACAGCTTCAGTTTACAGTAAACCTGTTTTAGATTGTCATTTTGACGAGAGGTCCGAGGGACGCTCTCCGCCCCGGGGGCAAGCATATCACGGGCGCAGCCGCGCACGGGTGCCATTGACGTTTGACAGTGCCTGTGCCCCGGCAGCCATGGCCGGGCGCGGGAATATCTTACGCAGGAGTTGTGCATGATAACCGTACAGGGTATAACGAAAAAATTCGGGGACATCACGGCGGTCAACAATATCTCCTTCAGCATCAGGGAGGGCGAGATAACCGGCCTGCTGGGGCCCAACGGCGCCGGCAAGACCACGACGCTGCGGATGCTCACCTGCTATCTCAAGCCCGACGACGGCGCCATTTCCGTCGGCAGGTATAACGTGGACGACAGCCCCGTCGAGGTCAGGAAGATCATCGGGTATCTGCCCGAATCGGCGCCGGTCTACGGCGACATGCTGGCCTATGATTACCTGGCATACATAGCCGAGGTGAGGGGCATCCAGGACAAAAACCGGATCGACGAGATCGCCGACCTTTGCGGCATCAACGAGGTGATGCACATGGGCGTCGGGGAGCTCTCCAAGGGCTACAAACAGCGCCTCGGCCTGGCCCAGTCGATGATCCACAACCCGGACATCCTCATCCTGGACGAGCCGACCAGCGGCCTGGACCCGAACCAGATCATCGAGATACGGAACCTCATCAGGGAGATCGGAAAAAAGAAAACCGTGATCCTTTCCACCCATATACTGCCGGAGGTGGAGGCGACCTGCGACCGGGTCATCATCATCGACCACGGCACCATCGTCGCCGACGACCGGACCGAAAACCTCCAGAGCATGTCCGGCGGCGAGCGTCTGGTTCTCGTGAGCGTCTCGGGCCCCGATTTCCGGACGCTCTCGGGCGAGATAGCAGGGTTGCCCGGCGTAACCCGCGTCGAGGAGGTGCCGGGGGGCGAGCTGGTCACCGCCCGGGTCGCGGCGGCCGGGACGGCCGACGTGAGGCCGGAACTCTTCAGGCTGGCCGGCGCGAAGAACTGGACCCTCTACGAGCTGACGCAGGAACAGCGGAGCCTGGAGCGCGTGTTCAGGGACCTGACCGGAGGAGGAGCGAAATGAACATAAGGGAATTGAAAATAAAGGATATTGATTTCAAGGGGATGGCTGCGCAAGCGATGGAAAAGGCGAAGGTCTATTCCCACGAGCCCCTGGCCATCATGAAAAAGGAACTCATGACCTATTTCTATACCCCCATCGCCTATATCGTCATCACGGCCTTCCTGGTCGTCACGGGCTTTTTCTTTTTCAAGGATTTCTTCTATTTTAACCAGGCTGAAATGCGGGGATTTTTCCAGTTCCTCCCCCTGGTGCTCACGCTGGTGGTGCCGGCCATCACCATGCGCCTTTTCGCCGAGGAGATCCACAGCGGCACCATCGAGACCCTCATGACCCTTCCCGTGACAACGGCCGAAGCGGTGGTGGGGAAATTCCTGGCAGCGACGGCCTTCGTATCCATCATGATGGCGCCCACGCTGATCTATCTCATCACCATTATCATCGTGGGGTCGCCGGACCCGGGCCCCATCATCGGCGGCTACCTGGGGTCGATCCTGCTGGCCGGGGCCTACTCGGCGGTGGGCGTCCTGACGTCGTCCCTGGGCAGGAACCAGATCATAGCCTTCATCAGCGGTCTCGCGGCGTGTTTCTTCCTCTGGCTCATTGACAAGATTACCATATTCCTGCCGGCGAAGCTGGCCTTCATCGAGTTCCTGGGTACCGACTACCACTTCAGGAACATTTCGCGCGGGATCATCGATTCGAGGGACCTGGTCTACTTCCTCTCGATCATCGTCATATCGATCCTCCTGACGACAAAAATCCTTGATGACCGGAGATAGAACCCATGAAACCTAAGGATATCGCCACCGCACTGAAGGGATGGGCCGCCGGGGCAGTCGCCGCGGCCGTGTCATATCTCAAGGGGAACGAGCCGCAGGCGGGGCCCGAACGGCGGCGCAGCGTCCAGCTCATCCTCTATATCGTCATTATCGTGCTGATCAACCTGGCGAGCGCCACCCTGAACTTCCGGTGCGATCTCACCCGCAACCATACCTTTTCCCTGTCCGAGCGCAGCAGGGACATCGTCTCGAACCTGAAGGAAAACCTGAAGATAAAGGTGCTCTTCTCGAAGGACCTCCCGGCCCAGCACACGTCGATTTACCGCTACCTGAGGGACCTTCTCGAAGAGTACGATTACTACGGCAACCAGTTCTTCAGCTACGAGATCGTGGATGATAAAGACCTTGAAAAGCAGGCCAACGACTACGGCATACGGCCGGTCCAGAGCCAGGAGTTTGAGAACGACCAGGTCAAGGTGCGCCGGACCTACATGGCCCTGGTCATCCAGCAGTCGGACGTCGTGGAGAAGATAGAGGCCATCACCGAGCCCACCGGCCTGGAATACAACATCACCTCCCTCATGGAAAAAATGTCCGGCAAGATCGACGGACTTCTGGGACTCAAGCAGCCGATCCAGGTGCTGTTTTACATGGACAGCTCCCTCAAGAGCCTGCCCATCGAGGGCATCGACCAGCTCGGGGAGAAGGTGAAGGAGGCGGTGGACAAGTGCAACGCGGCCAACTACGACAAGCTCCGGCTCCAGTACATTGACCCGGCAACGGACAAGAACGCCGGCATCTCCGCCGAGCTCTACGGCGTGACCAGGCTGAACTGGAAGGCCGGCGCCGACCGGAACGGCAGGGCGATCCCGGCCGGCGAGGCCTACCTGGGGATCGTGCTCAAGAACCAGGACAGAGCCGAGCGCATCGAGCTCTCCGTGGCGCCGACCATCCTGGGCAAGAACGTGATCACGGGCATCGACAACCTGCAGGACCGGATCAACAACGCCGTCGGGAACCTGGTGAGCTCCAACCCGCGGATCGGCTATGTCACCGGCCACGGCGAGGTCGAATTGAATGACCAGCAGTCGCCCCAGGGCGGCGCCATCATGAAGCAGGTCCTGTCCGACGTGTACGAGGTCCGGGAGATCGACCTGACCAGGGACGAGATCCCCTCCGATCTGGGCCTTATAATCGTCAACGGCCCCCGGAAAAAATTCACCGATCCAGAGCTCTACAAGATAGACCAGTTCCTCATGAAGGGGAAGGGCGCCATATTCTTTCTCGATTCTTACAATGAAATCAGCATGGGACAGCAGAACATGTTCGGCCGCCAGCCGATCGTGATGCCGGTCGACACCGGCCTTGACCCGCTCCTGAAAAGCTACGGCATTACCGTGAACCGGAACATCGTCCTTGACTCAAACTGCGCCAAGGCCCCGGTGGGGGGCGTCGTCAAGGAGATCTACTACGTGCCCATCATCCGCAAGGGGGGCTTCAATCGGGACAGTGTAATAACGAAATACCTCAAGGGGGCCGCCTTCATCAAGACCTCCTCGATCGATGTTGACGCGAAGAAGGTCAAGGACCTCAAACTGACGAAGCAGGACCTGGTGTCGTCTTCCGACGAGAGCTGGCAGATGGCCGGCCAGGTCAACTTCAATCCCTTCCTGCTTGCCCCGCCCCAGAATAAGGAGGAAATGAAGAAGTATGCCCTCGCCGTCCTTCTCTCGGGGAAGTTTGAAAGCCATTTCAAGGGCAGGGACATTCCCAGGGATGAGGATCCGAAAAAGGCGCAAGTAGCCAGGGAAACCATCAGCGTGGGCAAGGCAGACGGCACGGCCCCTGCCGCCACCACGAAGGTCATCGTGGTCGGTTCGTCCGAGATCACGCGCTCCGGCTTCCTCATGAATTCCCGGAGGATCATGTCGAGCGTCATGGCCCAGGGCGAGGAGCAGGACAAGGTCTTTTCGAACGGCTTCCTCATCCACAGCATGGCCGATTACCTCCTGGGCAACTCGTATATCCCGGAAATGAGCAGCAAGAGCCTCGACTACAACCCCCTGGACAAGACCGCCGACGGCACCAAGATCGTCCTGAAGGCCCTCAACATCGGCGGGGTCCCGATCTTCGTGGTGCTGGCGGGGTTCGTCATCTGGAAACGGCGCCTGCGGCGCCGGAAGGCGATACAGGAGCGTTTTTCCCGGGAGGCGTCCCATGAATAAGAAACTAGCGATCAGCGTGGCCGTCATCGCGGTCCTTCTCCTCATTGTCATCATCTCGAACGTGAAGCGTTCGCGCGATGTGCCCGAACTGCCGGAGATAAAGGCCGGGTCGGACGAGATCCTCATCAACCGCGAAGCCGGGGTCATCAGGCTTTTCAAGAAAGACGGGAAGTGGGTGGCCGGGGACAAGGCCTATCCCGCCGACGCAAATAAGGCCGGGGAGATCGAGAAGCGGTTCAAGGAGATGCGCCTCACGGACCTGATCTCGTCCAAGGGATATTATTCCAGATACGACCTGACGCCGGACAAGTACGTGGAGGTAATCCTGAAGAAGGGCGATACTATCCTCAGGAGATTCAAGGTGGGGAAAAAGAGCCCGACCAACCGCCACACCTTCGTCAAGATAGACGACAGGCCCGAGATCTACCTTGCCGAGGGGACCTTCGACATGGTGCTGAACAAGGAACTGGACGACTTCAGGGACAGGGAAGTGCTGAAGGTCGGGCGCGACGCCGTGTCGGCCCTCACGGTCGAGTACCAGGGCATGAATTTTGCCTTTACCAGGACCCGCGAGGCGAAAACGGACACCGGGGCCGGAAAGAAAAATGACGAGAAAAAGCAGAAGGGGCAGGCCTGGGGATCCTGGACCTGCCGGGGATATGAGACCGTCAAGCTCAATGACTCAATGGTGGACGGGCTGGTACAGGCCCTTGACCCGCTCCGGGCGGCGTCATTCCTGGACATGCCCAAGGAGGCGCTGACGCAGCGGGTGTGCTCGGTCCAGGTCAAGGCCGGCGAGAGGGAAATGATCCTTACCGTGTACCGGTACAACGAAAAATACGCGGCGGCCACGTCAGAATACCCCTATGTGTTTGAAGTGGAAAAATACGCGATAGAGAGATTCTTTATCACCGGGATCGACAGGTTCAGGGCCGCGGTGAAGCAATAATCATACCCCCCGTCCCACGGGTGGGGGCGTGTATGATGGCGCTCAACATTATCCAGGATTTTTCATCCCGCATCGGGGGCCGCGCCTGCCTCCGGAAATGCGAGCCCGCCGTGTTTCTCCTCCACCAGGCCATCGGTGCGGTGGAGTAAAATCCCCGTACTCCGAAGACGCGGCGCGTCACCGCCCTCTGGCTTGACCTGCGCGCGCGCTGCATGAAGCGCGTGGAGTCGCGCTCTTCCTGTCGTTATTATCCAAGAATTTTGCTCCCGCATCGGATGCAGTCAATAGGACGCAATGGCTCTTGCTCGGAATGATAATGGCATTTCGGAAGGGTTCGGGCAGGCATAACGTTCCGGACAGGCGTGTTGAAAAAATTCTGCAGGCAGCTGCCATGGCGGCATCGTTGTTTCATCAAAGACCGGAGAATATTTATGTCTGTTGCAATAGAAAAAAGCTTGCCATTTTATTTTAACCGTGCAACAATAATTGATGATCTATCATCGATGGATGCGTCCGGTGGCTCACCATGTTGGAAAAGGAGAGCGCAATTGCAGCCATGAGTGTAATGCAGAGGAAATCCGTCCGGGATCCCGCGCCATCGGGCCTCGGGAATATCCGCACATCCATCAGGCCGTTCTTCGAGAAGAAAACGTCATTGTCCCTCATAATTGCAGGAATAAGAAGATCAATATCGAAAAAAATCACGCTGATCCTGGTTGCGAGCGTCATCTGCGCCGCGGTGGCGGGTTCTTTGGCCCTGGTTTATTCCGAGTATAACGACCTCCTCGCGTCGCTCAAGGAATACTCTGCGTACACCATCGCCCGCCTTTCCACAAGCCTTGCCCTTCCCCTCTGGAACGTCGATACCGAACAGATCGATAAGATCATCACCTCGGAATTAAAAAACGAGAACATCGCGGCTATCCTCTACAAGGACGCCCATGATAAGGATTATAGCGGCAGGGTCAAACTCGAATCGGGTGCCATTGCCGATTATTCCCTGACTGACGATATGGCTCTTGACAAGAGCTTTCTTGTTCTGAAAAAAAACATTGTCGCGGGGGAACAGGAGGTCATCGGAACCGTCAAGCTCCATGTGACGGACGCCGGCATGTGGAGCCGTCTCAGGAAAAGGATGGCCCTGATTGTTTTACAGACGGTCATCATCATCGGTGTCATCGTTTTTATATTATCCAGATTGTTTGACAGGTATTTCATACATAAAATCATTGCAATCAATGACGGGATAGGGGAAATTGAAAAGGGGAATTATCTGGTGAACCTTAAGGTTGACGGAACCGACGAGCTCTCCAATATAGCCCTTAACATCCAGGCGATGAGCGAGACGATATATGCGCGGCAGCGCGATCTCGTCAAGCTGCAGAGCTTTCTTTCAAACATCATTGAATCGATGCCTTCCATCCTCATCTCGCTCAATAAAGCGGGAGAGGTGATACAGTGGAATGCGGCGGCGGAGAGGATGTTCAAGATAACCTCGAATGAAATCATGGGAAAAAAATTGTGGGACCTGTTTCCATATTTCAGCAGATATATCGAGGCCTTTGATGCGACAATCGAGACGAACATGCCGAAGATGTTCTCCCGGGAGATCTACGGCGGCGACGACCCTCGGTGCTACAATGTCTCCCTGTTCCCCCTGGTCGAGAACGGCGACCGCGGCGTTGTCTTCCGGATGGACGATATCACCGAGATACAGAAAA
>Ga0116184_10000565_pt1 | contig 42132 bp, 32 predicted proteins | sample AD_JPNNA5_MetaG_FD_89886 | JGI IMG/M metagenome (GOLD analysis project Ga0116184, IMG submission 89886) | Active sludge microbial communities of municipal wastewater-treating anaerobic digesters from Japan - AD_JPNNA5_MetaG | ecosystem: Engineered > Bioreactor > Anaerobic > Digestate | place... | reverse complement strand
CCGGCTCTCGGCATAAAGACTATTCCAACAGTATCGGACGCACTGACATTGAATGGAACCGTTATTGTAACGCTTCTCTTTTGAGGATCAGTTGCAACCGATGTTGCAGAATATGATGTATAGCCATTGAGCGACAATTTTACAGAATCAGCAAGCATCGATGACGGGACAGTAGTGTCAAACGGGAATGTGACTGTAATTGTTGATATATTTGCAGTCAACGGGCCACCGTCGCCGGTCCTAAACATGATTGAATAGTATGCCTCATTGTTGACCAGGCCAATATTGTTGGCAAACTTGAAGACAAATTGTGTGTTGGGATGAGGAAGGATGGTCGGTGAGGCAAGAGTAATAGTGTTGGTAATGATATTGACACCGTTCGGGGCAATCCTGAGGAGCTCTGCCGTAGCATTGAGTGGTCCAAGGAGGATGTAGGATTCGCCAACAAATGGTCTCGCATCACTAACCGCAAAGGTCACTGTTCCTGCCGGAATGATAGCTGGAGCAAGCGGCAAACCGGATGCCTGCATTGTTTTGAGCATAAATATTGGCGTACCAACAGGCCATGACTGTGACACTGGCGCTCCAAGAAGTAACGTTGTTACACCAACACCATTGGTTGAATCAAGCCTTATGATCTGGCTGTTGAAGAGGCTGTTAAGGCTCCCGATTATTCCGTAGGCACCATTGACCCAGCCTTGTGTACTGTCAACATAGAGTGTTGCATCTACAGCCGCAGCTGGCTGTGTAAGGGTAGAGACAACATAGGAAACGTTGACGATCGGGTTCCTCCCAAGCAGTGGCCCGCCTATCGAAGATGAGATGCTGAATATTGCAGAATCAACATCCAGCGGTTCAACTGAGGTCTGGAGCTTTAGCCTGTATGATCCTGAGACAGGGTTTATCATTCCGGCCGCAGGTTTGATAATGAGTTCCACTTTCTCGCCAGCTGCAATGTTCTTTGGCACTATCAGGTTGATTGTCCTGTTTATCCTGTCAACGGTTGGTGTTTCAGTGACTGTTGTTCCATTAATTGTCACGTTGGTGGCCGCAATTGATGGCGGGAGCTGTGCTTCTATGGTTGCATAGCCATCACCCGACCCGTTTATGTCGTTGTTGGGGAAGGTTATCTTTATATAGCTGACGTGTGCAGTCAATCCACCTTTTGGCGAGAGGATGAAATCAAGCTTGTAGGATGCATTCGGATAATTTGCAATTGGCGGGTCGACCGTGACAGTAAAGCCCCCGAGTGTATCAATGATGTAATAGTAAGGCGAATCCACATCATTCGGTTGTGGTGAGGTCCTCATCTTGAGCCTGTAGGCATTTGCCTTTGTCGGGTTTTTGATTCCGCTTTCCAGCGAGAACCTGACCCATGCCGGCACACCAATCGGGAAGCTGTATGGCATTGTAAATGTCACAGACCTGCCGCTGACAGAAACCGGCGTAAGCGCTGCCCTTGGTGGAGTCGGATCAAGTGGATCAACGCCAAAGTTGGAATCATCATCGACCATTATGTGGCCAGGAAGCATTGTTGTTGGTACAGTCGTATCTTCCGGGAACGTCACAGTGACTGTGGAAGAGCTTGCAGTCAGGGCCATGAAGGGCTGGAAGTTGATTGTGTACTGGGCGGCCATGCTAACTGTTGGTGGCTGGACATCCACAGAGATGATGTATATTCCATCAACTATTGAATATGGTTCCGATTCAACAGCGGCAGTTTCGACATCTGTCCACACTGCGACTGTATAGTTGCCTGCAACATACGGATTGCATATTCCTGAGGTCTCAAGGAACTCGACCTTTATGGAACTTGAAGCTGTAATGTCAACTGGGGTGATAATTTCAAGGGTCACCATTCCAGCAAAGCTTGGTGCTGGTCTTGGCGCCTTGCTTCCAGTCGGGCTGACATATATTGAAGCATTGACCGTGCAGACAACTCCATTGACCCTGATTGACGTGGCCGGGATGGAAGACATTGGCCAGCTGACATAACCCCTGTTGGTGACAGTGTCACGCTCCAGGGTTATATATATTCTTCCGCTGCCTCTTGTGAGCGTCCCGGTTGTTCCATTCTGGAAGGTTATTGTCATTGTTGATGCAACGCACCCCGGAACTGGGGCTCTGCTGACAACGTTTGGTTCAACAGTCACCTTTGGCCTCTTCAGACCAGTGACTATTGCATACGGATTGGAGATAGCGAAATCTGGCTGGGCAGAAGTCCTCACCTGCAATGTGTAGTATCCTGGGTTGTTCGGGTTGGTTATTCCAGCGCTTTCGCAGAACCTTATCGATATGAACTCACCTGGTGGAATATCTATCGGGACAGTAATTGTTATCTGCTGTCCTAATACCGTAGGTGGTGCATTCAGTGGTGCGTAGTCAAGCCCATAAGTCCCAGCGTGTGTCGGTGGGCAAATATCATTGTTGAAATCAGAACCCTTTGCCACATAGACAGCACCCATGGCCACAGAACCTGACGCTGGCAGCTGAGTACCTGTCGGGAACGCTATTGTTACAGTGTCCCGATCTTTTTTCAGGCCAGTTGTTGAAGTGTCCTTAAAGGTTATTGTGTAAGCAGCCTTTGTGCTGACCACTGGTGGAACAACCCTGACATTGATGTTCGAAACTGCGGCAACAATTGTGTAAACGGCTGATTCTATATCTACCGGTTCCTTGCTGGTCTGCAGCTTGATGATGTAGTTGCCTGGGGTGCATGTGTTGATAAGTTTTGCAGACGGAAGGAAGGTGATCGTGGCCGTTGAAGACTGACCGATTGTGAATCCAAGAGGCAGATATATCCTGACTCTCTTTGGACCCAGAACGACCACAGATGACGGATTTACAGCACCTGTTCCATAGCCATAGCTTGCACCAAGGCTGAGGGTTATTGCTGATGGTGAAATTGAAGAGGAAGTTGCAGGATTGTTTGCAGGAACAACGGCCAAATATTCAGTTTCTGATTCAAGAGGAAGCGGGGCGCCAGAGGAAGCTGTCAGGGAAAGCGCATAACTTCCAGCAACTGCCGGGTTCTTCACATTTGCCAGTGGAGTCAAGCGGACATCTATCGTATCGAACGGGGTAAGAAGAAGTGCAGCAGGCGCAGTTATCCTTATCTCTGTACCTGAAGGTCCTGGGACTACAACTGGATCAACATCTGGATTGTAGACAATGCCAGGGCCAGGAACTGCCGGTGGATTGGCCATATTAAGGAATGGATTTCCACCAACAGCTGCCATACCTGCGGAGAGATAAACAGCAGTCCTGCTTATGCTCGATGGAACAGAGAAGCTTGATGGGAGCTTGATTGTGAGAATATTGGGGGCGACAAAACCACCAACAAACGAGAACCTGACATCAAGATTTGTTATGGAGAGAGAGGTTGACGGGATTGCCTGGGGTGGAAGGCTTGGTGTTGGGTAGTCTTCATTCAGATTGTCTATCGGGCCAAGCGCACGGTCTGATGTCACACCAAAGTAATTTGATGTGGCAGGTTGTGGCTGCTTGCTTGTGAATGCCGAAATAACATAGTTGCTTCCAACAGTTGATGGGTTGTAGAGCGCGCCATACTGGAACCTGACATAGACTTTTCCATTGTTTGGAATAGTTAAACCAGCAGGTACCGTTATTATGACCCTGGTGCCTGTGGTTGTGAAGTTGGCAAGTATTGCATGCCCAGGCGGATTTGTGACCGAATCAAGCGTGAGGTCAGCCGAGTGATGGAAACTGTAATAACTATAATCAATGTCTGAAAGGTAGCACTGACCGGAAACTATCGGAACCATGTTGGTCGGAAGATCGATTGTAATGGTATCACCAGAACTGAGTCCGCCAGTATCGCCAACACCAAAACTTATGTCGTGCCTTGTGAATGCATTGGCAATAGCAACGGGGAGCGGCCTGATGTAGAGGTTTGAAATCGTCTGGCCCTGGTTGAAGTAGTTTGTAATAGAGGCCTTGTCAGGCGCAGGATTGCTAATGTCATTGAAGTCAACTTCAATGTAATCACCAACATTCCCTGAGAGCTGGCCGGACTGGCTGTTTGTAAACTCGATCTTGTACTCAACATCAGTTGAGCAAGCGGTGTTCGGATTTGGAGTTACCTTGATGTTCGAGACGGCAGAGGTAATTGCGTAAGGATATGATGTTGCATAGGCAGGCTGTGTTGAAGTCTTGACCTGCAATGTATACGCTCCGGCTGTTGGAGGGTTCTTGATTCCAGAGGTTTTGCAGAACCTGACGCTCACATACTGGCCTGGACTGATTGTTATTGGTGTAGTAAAAGTGACAATCTGTCCAGTTATTGTTGGTGGCAATGTAACCTGGGCATAATCAACACCCAGCACACCAGCATGTGTAGGTGGACAAGTATTATTAGTGAACAGGGTATTTCTTGCGATCCATATCGTACCACCAGCCATTGTGTATGGCACCTGCGTGCCCGTTGGGAAGGCAATGGTGATTGTGCCAGTATTGGCATTGAGGATAGCGGTCGAGCCGATCTTAAATACTATGGTGTATTGTGCCTCTTTACTTATTGTTGGAGGCACGACATTCACTGGTATTCCAGGATCGAATATTACCGCATCTGAAATTTCATAGGGTTTTGACGAAGAAGATACAACTTCCTTGCTGGTTGAAACATACAGTTTGTACGTTCCAGGAGAGCAATTGTTTATAAGACCTGCACCAGGAGTGAAGATGATTTGCATGGTCTGTCCACCTTGCGTCGTAAAGCTTGGAGCAAGGTATATTCTTAATTTCTTGGAGGAAAGCGCCTGCACCATTATTGCGGTGGAAGAGCCATAACCATAGCCACCGACATAAGGCGAGCAGATTATTGATGATGGTGAAGGTCTCTGGGCTGGATTAAGGAAGTCATTTTGTACCGAAGCACCATTGACATTGAATGGGTGTGCAAAGTCAATTTCGACGTAATCAGAATTCTGCCCTGAAAGTCCGCCTGACTGGCCAAGCTGGAAGCTCACCTCGTACTGTGCATTGGCATTGCAGGCAGCATTCGGTATGACCTTGACGTCAACGTTAGAAATTGCGGTTCCTATTGCATAGGGACATGAGACTGCATATGTCGGCTGTGATGAAGTTTTTACCTGTAGGGTGTAATTGCCGGCAGTGTATGGGTTTTTTATTGCTGCAGACTTACAGAACTTCACATAGACCGTCTGGCCATTTCCTATAGGAATTGGCGTTATAAATGTTACGGCAGAACCGCTGATTGTTGGCGGGAAGGTGACGGGTTTTGCCGGCAACGGTGGTGGACAATCGGACCCAGTTATTGGCAGAGTGGAGACGTAGATTCCACCAGCTGCCATGTTATACGGCATTGTGGTCTGGCTTGGGAAAGCAACTGTTATCGAATCAACGTTTGCATTGAGACCACCTGTTGGGCCAACTGTAAAGCTGAGGTCATAAACACCCTCCGCGCTAATAGTTGGAGGATCGACCTTTGGATACTCACCGCATGTGAACTGAACGGCATCAACTATTGAATATGGGAGACTATCAATTGCCTCAGGTTCCTGGCTGGTTGAAACCCTTATTTTGTAAGAACCAGCAGTGCATGTGTTGACAAGGTTCGCAACATCGGTGAACGTGATGGTGACAGGCTGTGACTGCTGGAACTGCATTCCAGCTGGTATCCAGAGCCTGAGTCTCTTTGGGCTGAGAACCTGTACGTTGGTGACATAATTCGTGAAGTAACCTGAATAATAGTATCCCCCACCCATCTTTATGGAGTTTGGCGGGAGCGTCGCACCACCGATTGGCGGCGGGATTATTGCATAGAACTCAGACATTGTGGCAACACCATCATTAGGTGAACCAGTATTATCAAGATTGATGGATATTTGGTTCGAGATAGAAGGGTTCGATGGGTTCCTTATGCCGGCGTCCTTGCGGATAAGGACATAAATGTTTGTGTTGCCAGCAGTTGTTGCTGGTCCAGTGATCGTTATGCGCCTGTTGGTTGGGTCAGTTGCGACACTGGCAGGTTGCAAGCCAGGTGTTCCAGTCATTTCGTCAAACACAAATGGTGGAGTCGGGCCAGCGGTTGGTTGGTCAGAAATCCTTATTGATGCAGGCGATATCGTTGATGGGATTACTGTTCCTGGCGGGAACTGGAGGATGAGTGTTGATGTTGCAGTGAGCGGATTTGCAGCTCCAACCTGAAAGGAAAACACGTATTGAGACTGCGCTGAAGCATGTGCCGGGAAAAGTGTTGGAACAACGCTAACATAATGTCCTGCCCACTGGGCATCTGCTGCAGAGGCTGGGCCAGACGAAATGTAATCATTGGTAATTCCAAAATTTGTTGAAACTGTAGGGGTCTGGATATCGGTAGTAGGATTGGCCCTTGTCTGAATCTGGATTGAATACGTGGAACCAGGCGCAGTTGGATTCACAACATTGGCGATGTTCCTGAATCTTGTATAAACCTTCGCACCAACAGCAAAAGCTGATGGCACTGTAAGGGTCACTCTCTGGCCAGAAATAACGGCAGTGCCTGTAACATCAACCGCCGGCGCAGCAGGTGTAGCTGGAGGTGAAGGATCAATGAGCTCAAATGGGTTTGTGCTCATGTAAATGCTGTTGGCCGGGAAGGTGGCTGGCAAGGTGACTGTTGGCGGGAAAATAAGCGTTACAGTGCTTGTTCCACCAACAAGAGCAACACCAGTCTTAAATATGATGTCCCATCTCGCAGCATAACCGGTAAATGGTGGAGACACCCAGCAACCAGGCTCCATTGGTGCAGTTGCCGAATTGAAGGTGTTTTGTATGGACGAGAAATCCGGTGCAGGGTTCTGGATCGGATCTGGAACAGTCTGATCGCCCCAGTCTATATCGATGTAATCACCGGCATTACCAGAAAGCGTACCTGATGCTCCAACATAGAATTGTATCTCATACTGTGTTTTTGTTGAACAAACAGTGTTCGGGGTTGGCTTTACAGATACCTGCGTAATGGTGTTTGCAATCCTGTAGAAAGGAGAAACGGCATAGTTGGGTTGGGTCGTGGTTTTGATCTGTAGGGTATAATTACCCACAGTGGCAGGGTTTGTTATGTTCGCTGAGAGGCAGAACCTAATCACCACATAATCATTATCCAGAATATCTGCCGCGGCACCCATCGGGACTGTCAACGTCACGGACTGGCCATTTACTTTTGGATTCAAATCAAGCTGGTAGGCCGTGTATGTTGAACCTGTTGCCGGTTGAGGTGGACAATCGAAACTTGGGTTGAACTCCGCCATCGCTGGGTTTGCACCCCAGATCATCCACACAGAACCTGCAGACATGTTGTATGGGATGGTAGTGCCTGATGGGAAGTTGATGGTAATAGTTCCTGTGCCCCTGTTGAGTCTTCCTGGAGTTCCAACCCTGAATTTCACAGTATACTGCGCAGGTTTGATAACTGTTGGTGGCTTCACGCGGACATAAGAATCTCCCGGAACAAACTGGACTGCATCATATATCGAGAAGGCATCAGACGGGATCCAGTCATAAGAGGAGACAAATTTTGAATGTCTTATATATATCCTGTATGAACCTGGCGTTGCAGTATTAATAAGACCGGCACCAGCAGTGAAAGTCACAACCAGCTGGCCACCCGACAGCACTTCAAAACCGGGAGGCAAAACTATCTGGAGACGCTTGGTGCCAGTTGCAGTGATTGATGTGCTGTAATAAAGGGTCCCATAGGTTGAGTTTTGAAGGATACAGGTTGAGCTTGGAGGGGTTGGAGGGAATGTGTTTGTGATCGAGCTTACTACAGGAGGATTCAATGGCATCTCATTGGCAAAAGAAACCTCGATCCAGTCTCCATTGTTTCCTGAAAGGGAAACACCAGTTGGCAAGGTCCAGGTTATCTTGTATTCGGCAGGTCCCGAGTTTATTGAGTTTGGATAGGCCGTGACCACCGGATGGTTCGCAATCGGATATAGTTGGGACTCCATCATGAAAAGCTCAACAGATGTGTAAATGGAGAGCTTCATGTAGCCGGCAGTGTATGGGTTCTTAATTCCGAATGAGTTGAGGAAAACTATCTGTACATAATCATTTGCCGGGATTGCCGATGGAAGAACTATGGTCACATTCATTCCGCTCACGGTCACCGAGGATGGAGTCAGTGTCGTTAAAAGAGGGAAAGCCGCCCCATGTCTTATTACAACATAGTTCGGATTAATGCTTGTGTAGGGAAGTTGGGTTCCGGATGGGAAGGTGATGACAATGTTCTGTCCAGCCGCAAGCGCACCACAGGCACCAAGACGGAAAGTCATGTCGTACTGGGCCTGGGATTGTGTCGTTGGCGGATCGACCACTACGGTAGCGTTGGCAGTCTTGGATTCCACCGTATACGAATAGGCCATCGAGCCATTTACGCCACCAGACAACATGCTGGTGAGCGTGAGATTCTGGACACCACAACTGGCACAAGGCGGGTTTTTGACATTGGCAGTAGTGTATATAGTCACCTGCATCTGATAGGGTGAGAACGGAGGGGTGGGTGGGTAAATGTTTGTGGTTATTCTGATTGTCTGCCCTGACACTGTGACCGACGTCACATTCGCGCCCAGAACATATATAGATGAGGTGGATATAGTGGTAGGCAAGACAAAAGCCGGAGGGAACTGGATTTGTATCTCATCAAACTGGGAACTGTTCTGGCATGTAAAAACAAATTGCGCCACTGTTTCACAAGTGGTTGGGGTCACGGTCAGTTTTGGTGTTGTAAGTGCAGCATTAACTAATTGCGGGAATGGCGCTAAAAAGCCAAAAGCGATCGCAAAGGCAATCAAGGCGATAGATAGCTTTTTCATACAGCGCTCCTTTCTTTTGCGCTAAATATTGGACCTGCGCCTTTTTTTGGGGTTTTTTTGGTCAAAACTAATACGAAAAACGCCAAATAACGGTTTAATGATTTCATAGGAACAATCATTTTTTTGTGTGCTCTTCTAGCACCGTTTTGTTTTTTCTTATGTACTCCTCAATGTCTTTTGCCTCAATCTTGAGGAGACGGCCTATCCGTACGACAGGAAATTTTCCTTTACGGACGTACTGCCTCATTGTTGTGTAGTGAATGCCGAGCATTTCAGCAGCTTCCTTCAGGCTTAAAAGTTTCTTTTCTTCCATGACTGGCCTCCTTAAGTCACCTGGAGTTAGAATATTAGTCATATATTTGCTTGTCAATAGGTTAAATTATTTCTCCTGTCATATAATGACTAATTAGGTATTTAAGATATTATAGCTGTCATATAGTGTGTTAAATTTTCACATTATGTCATTTGTGGCAGTTTAGGACATATATATGGCTATATTAGCCATTGTGATATTATTGCACAGTACAAGCGCACAATATCATGTTGTGGCATGTTGAAACCACTGGGAGGGTCATTAGACATATTTACAGTTTTCGGTATAATTACGGTATGCGTATTACTAAATTAACGAACACACGGGGTTTAAATCTTGGTTTTGAACCAAAATCACAACAATGCCGTAAGTATAGGTAGAAGGAGTGTGGACAATGGTAGCGTATCTTACTAAAAGAGAAAAAGAAGTCCTAGACTACATAAAAGACTTCTACACACACCATGGTTTTGCCCCTAGTTTGGATGAAATAAGAATTGGACTCGGACTGTCATCTGTATCAACAATCCATGAGCACATAGCAAAACTTACAAACAAGGGATACCTTGCAAGGCATCCTAATAAGGCAAGGTCATTCCAGCTCAGACAGCCAGGCGAGAGTCTTGAGCTCCCGATAACGACACTGCAGGCACTTTCTGATCCGCTTAAGCAAATACCTCTCGGAAAACTCGACATGTCAAGCATCGCCGGGACAGATAGCGGAGCAGTAGCCGCACAGGTGCAAGGAAATTATCTCATTCAGGCAGGTATAAACGATGGTGACTATCTCATCGTTGTGCCTGGAAATGGGCTGATGGATGGAGACCTGATGGCAGGACTAGTCGATGGATTTAAACCTGTTGTTGGAAGATTGTATCATTTTGGAACAAAAGCAATCGTAAAACCAATTGCAAGCGATAGAGATTCGCTTGTTGTAGACAATGATCATCTCGTTGTAATTGGAAGAGTAAAAGCAGTCATCAGACAGTTTTAGATGGCCATGTGCTCCCAGAGATAATTTGAATGCCTCTGGCTCGCAACTGTGGAGGTTTCTGCATGACCAGGCAGAATTTCAAAGTCGTCTGGAAGTTCCTTCCAGAGCCTCGTCAGTGAATTTTTCATGTCCTTCATATTGCCGCCTGGGAGATCCGTTCTGCCGATGGAACCATCAAAAATTATGTCTCCGGTAAAAATTCCCCTGTGAAATTTTAGGCAGATATGACCCGGACTGTGCCCTGGGGTCCAGAGGACCTTAAATACCACTGGTCCCAAATGGGTTTCCATCACAATCTCCTGACCCTCTTCCAAAAGGATGTCGGCCGGCTCAGATGTAACAATAGGCGGTATGGCTGATGAGAGGTTTTTTTCAGGATCAGAAAGGTTGCCGGCTTCGATGCTGTGTATTGCCAGTTTGGCACCAGTTGCCTTCTTCACTGCATCATTGCCTGCGATGTGGTCAAAATGGCTGTGTGTATTGATAATAAACCTGACCTTCAATGAAAGCTCATTAATCCTATCAATGACCGGATCAATCTCAAATGATGGGTCCACAACAATCGCTTCCTTGCTTCCAGGGCAATAGGCCAGATAAGTGTTGTTTTGCTGTTCAAAATTTGTGATGAATCTCTCTATATCCATTTTTCTCAAAAAACCTTTCTTGAATCAAGCATTATTGTTACAGGACCATTATTCTCTATGTCAACAACCATGTGCGCACCAAAGATACCTGTCTGGACTGGAATATCAGCTTTGTTGATTCTCTGTATGATTTGCTCGATGAGACTCTTGGCATCTTCTGGCAAAGCAGCCATTGTGAAATCAGGCCTCTTGCCCTTTCTCACATCGCCAAACAGTGTAAATTGAGAAACAATAAGCACCGATCCACCAATCTGGGTTACATCCAAATTCATCTTTCCTGCATCATCCTGAAATATTCGCATTCCAAGGATTTTTGTTGCGATATAGTCAGCATCCTGCTGGGTGTCCCCCTGGCCAACACCAACAAAAACAAGCAATCCAGATTCAATTTGGCCAACAATTTTGCCATCCACAGACACTGATGCCCTGCCAACCCTCTGCACAACAGCCCTCAATGCCTCACCACCTTCTTTACCTCAGGCACTCTTTCGAGTCTGGAGATGAGGTCCTGGAGTTCCTTGATGGATGTCACTTCAACGGCGAACATGACACGCGACCTTTGTGTGTCCACAGGTGTTGCTTTTGCCATCTGGATGTTTACGCCCTCTTCCGAGATGACGCTTGAGAGTTTTGCCAAAACACCAGGTTTGTTTTCAACAGTTGTCGAGATATTGACGACATAGGCCCTGACCAAATCACTCTTTATCCACTCAGCCTCAAGTATCCTTTCACTGTCCTTTTTGAGTTGGGCCAAATTTTGACAATTGACCCTGTGAATACTTATACCTCTCCCCCTTGTTATGTAGCCAACAATCGGGTCACCATATATCGGGTTGCAACACCTTGCGAGCATCAAAGGTGCGTTGTCTATTCCCTTTACCGAAATCATTGGTGAACCCTTCCCAAATTTGGGGAGCTTTCTTGGCTTTGGCAATGCTTTTACTGGTTCCGGCTCATCCTTTTGTTTTGGCTGTTCTTCTTCGGTCTGTTTCCTAAACCATGATCTGATTCTTTCCTTTGTAGAATGTGCAACAACAAATTTGAGCCAGTCCCTGGAAGGACCGTTTATGTGCTTGCTTGTGAGTATCTGAACCCTGTCACCAGTCTGCAGCTTGTATGAAAGCTGGACAATCTGACCGTTGACTTTTGCGCCAATACAGCTATGGCCGACATTGGTGTGGATTCGATATGCAAAATCCACCGGTGTAGCGCCAACTGGAAGGTTGATGATGTCGCCTTTGGGAGTGAAAACAAGGACTTCATCTGAGAAGAGGTCTGTTTTGACCATCTCCACAAACTCGTCTGAAGGCTTGATTTCTCTTTGCCATTCAAGGAGCTGGCGGAGCCAGGAAAGTTTCTGGTTATAATCTGGAGAGAACTGGATTTTCCCTTCCTTGTAACGCCAGTGGGCTGCAATGCCATATTCAGCATCATCATGCATCTGGTGCGTCCTAATCTGTATCTCGACAGGATTACCCCACGGACCAATAACTGTGGTGTGCAAGGATTGGTAACCATTGGATTTTGGCACCGCGATGTAGTCCTTTATTCTCCCAGGCAATGGCTTCCATATTGAATGGACGATACCAAGGACTTTATAACAAGTAGAAATATCATCGACCAACACCCTAACTGCATGCAGATCAAAGACTTCGTCAAGTCCCTTTTTCTCGGCCTCCATTTTTTTGTAGATCGAATAAAGGTTCTTTGCCCTGCCAGAAATCTCGCATTTTATGTCGTTGTTCTGCAGGTATTCGGAAAGCTCCTCCATGACCTGCTGGACAAGCTTTTCCCTCTCAGATCTTTTCAGTGCCACCTGTTTGCTCAAATCGTAATAAATCTCCGGCTCAAGATAGCGGAAGCTCAGGTCTTCAAGCTCCCACTTTATCCTGTATATTCCAAGCCTGGATGCCAGAGGCACAAAAATCTCCATTGTGTCTGTTGCGATTCTTTTTTGTTTGTCTTTTCTAAAAACCTCCACAGACCGCATATTATGGAGCCTGTCAGCAAGTTTTATCAAAACCACCCTGATGTCTGATGCCATCGCAAGAAGCATTTTTCTGGTGTTTTCAAGCTGCTGCTCCTTGGATGACCTAAACTGTACCTTTGACAGCTTTGTCACTCCCTGGACAATAGAAAGAACCTCCAGGCCAAATTTTTCCTTTAGCTCTTCTTCTTTGAGGGGTGTATCTTCAAGCGTGTCATGCAGAATTGCAGCTTGCAGCGTTGGAAGGTCTGTTTCCAGCTCAGCAAGAATATTGGCCACACTCAAGGGGTGTGTTATATAGTCCTCGCCGCTCTCCCTTTTTTGGCCAGCATGATACTTTGATGCTGTCTGGTAGGCCTCTAGAAGTTTCCCTTTGACATCACCAAGATATTTCGTCTTTTCAACCAACTCCTGGAATAGATCGTCAGGATTGGCATTCATGGTAACCATTGGGGGAGATTATATTTGCATGTGACTGCTCAGGTCAACACATAAAGATTGAATTGATTGCGCAAAAAATACACAATTTTGCTAAAAATCGACGTTTTCACTGATATTGTCATATTTACAAACCATGATATTTAACTTTTCCAAAATCAAAATAAACCATTTCTCAATAAAGAAAATACGGCTTGAAAAAATAATTTGTTAACATAAACTGATAGAGTCTGAAATGTATTTGTTGAATTAATTTATTGGAGGTATGCCATGAAAAGGCTGAAACCTGTATCAATCCTAATCATTTTCACTTTGCTCCTGTCATCATTGACTATCTTGTCCATAAAAGCCAGCGGGCCTCTTTTTAAAATTTATTTCACAAGAGAAAACGCCACGAGAGAGGTTTTGACCCTTTCCGGAGCAAGCATCATTGAAGATTACGGATGCTTTGTTCTTGCAAACCTCCCACAAACATCTGTCGAACAGCTCAGAAACAAGGGGTTTGATGTGCAACCCTGCATAGGTTACGACACTGTCCAGATCAATAACACTAGACTACACCCCGACCAAGACAAAATCCTCATGCCGGAGGCCGCAATCCCAGAAAATCTGCAGATTGGCATGCCTTCACCCGGTGAGTACACGTACTTCATTTTCCAATTCATTGGCCCAATCAAGGAAGAATGGAAAAAGTTTGTTTCTGGAAGTGGTGGAACAATCGTAGGCACACTCAATCAGAATGCGCTTATAGTCAAGGCAACTCCGTCTGTTGCCACTTCAATAAAAGATTTTGAAAAAGTAACCGGTGGAACTCCAATCCACCCATTTTATAAAATAGAAAACAACATCACGCCTGACGAGAAGGGCAATATTCAACTCGATGTTTCATTGTATCAGGGTGAATCCCCGGAAGTTGTTGCAAAAAGATTGCCTTTTGAAATTACTTTCGGTGGCAACACACAAAATGGAAATCTTGTTGTAAAATGCACGATCAATGATATTGAAACCATAGCAAAGGACGTTGCCGTTTCAAATATTGGCAAGTATGCCCAAAGAGAAATTTTCATGGACTATTCAAGGGAAATAATGGGCATCCAGGCAAGAACGGCCAATTCTTCACCGCCTCTTTCCGCCTCTTCCGTAGGTGTTTGGGACATGGGTCTCAAGGGCAGGGGTGAAACAGTATGCGTGCAAGACACAGGTTGTGATACAGGAAACCTCACAACACTAAATACCGATTACGGAACACCGCCAAGGGTTGTTGGCCACTTCGGATACAATGACTACCCGTTCATGACCTACTCCGGGCCAGATCCCGACCAGTCAAAACCATGGAACGATGTGCATAGTCACGGTACCTTTGTTGCAGGCCAGGTTTTGGGCAATGGTGGACATTCAAATGGTCAGTATGCTGGCGTAGCACCAGAGGCAAACCTGATAGTCCAAAGAGGCCTTGGTTTCATGAACCCTGGCCTGCCAGATTCATACAAGCTTGGCGCAAGGGTTCACACAAACTCGTGGGGATCGGACTGGAACACTTATGACAGCGAGTGCCAGTATGTGGACTGGTTCATAAGAGAAAACCCTGATATGGTGGTAACGATAGCCGCAGGCAACTCCGGGCCGTATGCAAGTACAACTGGAATACCAAGTACATCTAAAAACGCCATCTGCGTTGGAGCAGCAGGGAACAACAAACCAAACGCAACACTCGCAACCAATGCCAACGCGGGCTCAACAACACTCCAAGTAGACAACACAACAGGTTTTTCAAACGGAACGCGTGTGTGCATTGTTGGCAACAACAGCCCAGCCGAAGACGAATACTGCAGGGTCACCGGAACAGCTGGAAGTCCGCTAAGAATACTCATTACGCCAGCACTCAGTTTTACACATAATTCAGGTCTCAGGGTCCATGGTAATCACGCCGAGGCAATAGCAAGATTTTCATCAAGAGGCCCTACTGAAGATGGCAGGATCAAACCGGATATTATGGCCCCTGGACAAAAGATAGCCGGAATAAGACTTGGCTCTCCGCCATACTACTCGTTTGACTGGGACGGAACTTCGATGGCCACACCGAACCTCGCTGGATGTGCCGCACTCACGAGGCAATGGTTCAGGGAAAGACAAACTAGACTGGCCCCATCGGCAGCAGTTGTAAAAGCAATGCTCATCAATGGCGCCCGCAATATCAGGGAAGATTACAACGGTACTGCCCTTTACTATCCAAATACAAACAGTGGCTGGGGATATGTCGATCTCTACAAGACACTCTACCCAGCCAGTCCAACAGTTCGCAGATATTATGATTACAAAAAGGGCATCTGGACGGGACAAAAGATTGACTTTCCAATAATGGCTGGCCCCGGAACATTCAAGGCCACCCTCGTCTGGACAGACTTCTATTCCGTACCAGGAGCAGATCCAAATCTAGTAAACAACCTTGATCTTGTTGTTACTTCTCCTGGAGGCTCGAATACCTACTGGGGAAACCAGTTCAATGCTGGAACTTCTGAATCAACTCCAAATCCAACTGTGACTGACGAGCTAAATAATGTTGAGGGAGTAACCCTCAATAATTCTACCTATTCTGGTCAGTACACCGTCTCGGTTGTAGGATCAAACATCCTTCAGGGCCCACAGCCATTCGCCCTTGTTGTGCAATACGAATCAACAAGACCTGACTTCACCATCAGGGCATATCCGGAAAGCAGAATAGTCCAGACGAACATGGACGTGGAAACCTTCAAACTCGAAACAAAATCACTCAACGGTTTTAGTGGGAACGTTGAACTATCCATTTCCTTTGTCGATGCAGAGCTTAATGCAAAAATTCAGTCTACAAAAGCATACTTGACCTCAGGTGTCTCCACAATAACCTTCATGGATGTTTTCAGAAAACTACCACTCAAGATAGGCAAGTACTATGTCATAGTAAGGGCAACCTCTGGCAAACTATATCACGAAGACATCGTCGAGCTCATTGTTAGGCCGGCCAAGAATTACCGCTTTGATTTCAGAAAAGGCGTTAGTAAATATGGTTTTGGCTCATACACAGACGATGGCAAGCCTGTGACTCTTGGTTCCAATCTCTACTACGCCCTCAATTATGACCCAACCGAAAAAGACCATTTCACAAGACTTTATGTTGATGACATCATACCAACTGGAACAAATTACACTGGAACAGCATTCCCAAAACCAACCCACTATTCTCCGGACAATGGTGCAACCTGGATAAATTCCAAGCCACCGACAAATGCAGGAAGCGGTTACAGACTGCGCTGGGCATTGCATGAGATAGAGGGCTCTGGTCGCCTCATGAAGCTTTCAAATGGCGTTCCAGGGATGGATAATATTAGCGAAAATACCGGCTCTTCAAGCAGGTCAGTAATGAAGATTGGTTCTGATGGCAATATTTATGTCTGCTGGCAGGATTCAACAACTGGTGATCCAAACAATACAGAAATTTTCTTCAGAAAATGGAACGGAACCCAATGGGTCGGAATTGACGGAACACCAGGAATCTCAAATATTTCCAATACAGGGAATTTCAGCAGCTATGTCGACATGGTTCTCGATTCGAACAACAACCCACACTTTGTATGGGTGGAAAACTGGACAGCTGGCTGGCAAAACCGCTACCGGATTCTTTACACAAGATGGAACGGCACCCAACTTGTAACAGCCAATGGAACACCAGGAAACGAAAATATAACTGCCTCAATGGGTGATTCGAACAATTATCTCCTCCCAAGGATTGCGCTGTTCAATGACATGCCAAACATCGTTTTTGGAAACAGTACCATGTCAAGAGGCCTTTACTTCACAAAATGGAGTGGCACACAGTGGACTACAATTACGGGAACACCTGGTATTGAGCTTGTAAACAACACAGGTTCTGCATATCCATACGGAATAAGCATCGGCATTAATACACAGGGGCAGCCACACTTTGTATACGAAACAATAAGGTATATGTGGTTGTTTATCTTGCAGGATGACCTCAGAGCAACAAAGTGGAACGGGAGTGCCTGGACAGGTTTTGATGGTATTACGCCAGTTTTTGAATATCTTATGCCAAACAACCGCCGTTCACATAATTACCCGAACATTGCCATGCAGGATGACATACCGCATGTTGTATGGAGTGATAACGGTGTGGGGCTTGGTCAGGAAATTGTTTACTCAAAATATGCGAATGGTGCATGGCGCGCCGCGAATGATTCAACTGGTTACGACATACTTACGATGTCAACAGACAGCGACATTACCCCACACATAGCACTCCTTCCGGGAGGGCTTCCTGCAGTCATCTGGAACAGCCAGAAGGACGGGATTGGCGACATCTATTTCAGGTGGTTCAAAAATGGATGGTCGAACCTCCTTTCAAACGGCCCGGTAGAAAAAATAACAGAAGGCGATTCTGACAGCACATATCCGCAAGTTGCAATAGCCAGCGACGGCACACCATATTTTGCAATTTCGGATAATAAAAATGGCAATTACGATGTTTATGTAACCTATCCAATAATGGGATTCACGACATCCACATTCCCGGGCCAGATCGTCTGGGGCGCAAAAATAGCCGAACAGGTTGATGCAGGACAGAGCTCCATAATAAACAAGGCCACGATGCGCGGCATTCTTGACACCCTGGAGTACACGGTCGAAACAGATGCCACCGAGAGTGTGACAGTCAACCCGCTCTCCATTGGCCTGGAATTTACAAAGAAGGCCAGCCCATCAACAGTTGCTCTGAACCAGACAATTCTCTACACCATGAAGATCTCAAACACCGGCACGGTGGCCCTCAACAACATCCTGGTCCAGGATGTCATGCCAAAGGGCATGGTCATAGTGAAGGCACAGCCATCGGCGATCACAACACCGACTGGCGCAAAATGGCAAATAAGCAAGCTTGGTGCAGGACAAAGCTACACAGTCAGGCTCTGGGCCAAAGTTGTTGATGCAACCTATGTTGGCAAGCAGATCATCAACAAGGCAACTGCCGGAACAAGCGGAGTGCTATCGGTTGAAGATTACGCCTCAGTATTGGTCCTGCAGGACTCAACAGGGTTCCCGGAGGCCGATTTCGACTTCGTCCTCAAGGACAAGGAAGTAAAAACCGGGGCCGAAACAATCTTCGACCTCACCATCTGGAACGGTAATGGCCCATTCTCCTACAACATTGACTGGGGTGACAAATCAGGGGCTTCCATTGGCAACATAGAAGAAAACAAACCACTCCAGGTTCCACACTCATTCCAGCAGACCGGAGAGTATGAAGTGACCTGCACCATAACTGACAGGTACAACAAACAGGCAACAAAGCACGTCAAAGTGGTGGTCAAGTAGACTCACTATAAAAGTAAATAAACTCCATAATAAAAAAGCGCCCTTTTGGGGGTGCTTTTTTATTATGGCATAAGTGGAGTGCATCTAGATTGATAATATAAAACCACATCTTGGCCATAGAAGAGGATCAATAGCTTTAAAAATGCTTATAGTTCCATAGGAATCTGGTGGACTAAGCCAAATGAGACACATCCCAAACCTTTCCTATTTTATTAAAATACAGGCATCAGTAAGATTTGCAATCACCCAATTAAAAAGCCCCAGCATGAAGCTGGGGCTTTTTAATTATAGCTGATCAGGAATCTTTATGGCAGTATCTTTTTGGTGATTGTGACGGTCTTAGTCGCCGAGTCATAGCTGGTGTTTGCCTCAAAAGCATCGGCAATAAATCTCACCGGGACCATTGTCCTGCCACCCACAATCTGGGCTGGCACATCAAGAGTGACGACCTTCCCGTCAATTGTGGCCTGATTTGACCCAATTGTCAGAACAATGCTTTTCTGTTCGTAGTGGATGAATATCTGTTTCGTAGTCGAGTCAAAGCTGACTTCTGCTCCAAAAACCTCACCGATGAAGCGAAGGGGGACCATTGTCCTGCCTCCAACAAGTACAGGAGGAGCATCAAGGGTGGTTTCCTTGCCATCAACATAACCTATGGTGCTGCCTATTGTTATCTTGATGTTCTTCATGGTGTAGACGAGGATTTCTTTTTCAATTGTCGTTTTGTTGCCCACCTGGTCTGTGGCAACGATTGTGAGCGTGTTTTTGCCAGGGCTCACCGGTATCTGGCAGATGAAAAAATCATTTACAACTGTTGCTTCAACGCCATTGATGGTGACTTTTGAACCGGGATCGACCCTGCCCTTCACAGTGATTGTTTTTACATCAACGTAGTCCTCTTTCCCAAAATCGTTCTCGATGATCACCGATGGCGCCCTTGTGTCGAGTGTTACCAGGAACTCCTTTGTGGTTGAGGCATACTGGGTCGAAGATTTCACAACAATGTGGTTGTCGCCTTCAGAGAGTTGGACTGTTGCCTTGAAGTTGCCCTTTTCATCAACAACAGCTTTGACTCTGCCTACATAGACCTCTGTACCCGATCTTGTTCTTCCAACAACAGTCAACGAAGGCTGGTTTGTTACGGGGACCAGTGGGTCAAGATCAAGGGGTGGCGGGCTTTTGTCCGGAACGACGGGTATCTCGGTGCCAGTCGGCCTCATGCCCTGTATCGTCGCAGTTATTTTGACCTTTCCAGTTTCGGTGGGCACGACATTGAAAACGGCTTCTCCCTTGGCGTTTGTGGTCCTTCTGGTGTTTATGCCGCAACCATCCATTACAACTTCAGCACCCTGCACGAGTGCTCTGGTTCCGGTTTCCCTGACAACAATTGTAATTTCAGATGACATTCCGACGACAAGCTGGCCGGTTGAAATGTGTATCTCATCAGTTCTTGCAAAAGCCATAAACGGCGCAACACTAACGATTGTGGCTATCACTATCAGGCTCGTTAAGATTTTTTTCATCTTGCCTCCTTCACCTCAATTTACGGACAAACCCCTGGCCCGGTTCACCAATAACATTAAGGACAACGGGGTAGCGCTCTTTGAAGATCGTTATGTCGATTATTCCCATATTAATTAGGTTTTGTATGGTCTCATCACAACCCTTGCCGGTCATTGCCGGTTCATGGGAGTCCGAACCTACAGTTATATATTTCCCGCCCCTTTCAAAGAACCACCTTGCAACTTTGAGGCTGGGGTACGAGGCACCGGGTGGTTGCCTCAATCCGGATGTATTTATTTCAAGGGCCTTGTTTCTTGCGACAAGAATGTCCAGTATCTCGAGTATCTGCATCTTGTGCTGTTCCTCTTTGAATGGGAAATCATAAAGGACACTAAAACGTTTTATGACATCCAGGTGGCCAAGGACATCAAAAATCCCGTCCTGGGCAAAATTTGCTACGGCCTCAAAATAAACCTGAAAACCCTTTTTGCCAAATTTGCTAAAAAATTCCCCAGTTTCTGCAACTTCAGATATCATCAAGCCTTCGACTTCGTGGACAGAGCCGAGGATAAAATCGAGCTTCACTTCATCGAGGCATTTTGTGACGTAATCCTCATATATCCTGTGATAGCCAATTTCTGCCCCGTAGAGCACCTCGATTGGCCCGCAATACCCCCTGCAAATTTCCTGGCTCTTTTTATGGACATCAAAATTGCATGTCGGATCAAACCGGTCAAAATCCCAATGCTCGGTGAAACCGACAATTTTAAGGCCATGTTCAATGGCAAAACTGATATATTGATCAAACGTCCCCTTTGCATCTGGTGAAAGCTCTGTATGAATGTGCAGATCAATCACTTAATATCCACCCTTTCAAGGGCCGTGGCTATCAGCTTCAAACCCTCTGTCTCCATTATATAGCAATCATCAAGCATCTCTTTCCCTTTTGATCTCTCGATCTCTCCAGCTTTGAATTCACCAGGGTAAGGGAACAGCAGTGACATCTCACCAAGTTTGTGCTGGACTTGGGCAAATCTTTCGGAGGCTCTCATGAGCAATGTTGATGTAATACCATCATAGAGCTCTGATGCCTTGGCAAGAAACAACGAGGCCGATCCTCTGGCATCTTTCAAGGTTTGTATAAGGTGGGAACAGCCATAAAGATTAAAGTCCTTCTCCAGCTCCTGCTGCCATTTTCTGTAAGCCTCTACACCAATAACGGCATTGTATCCGGTTGGATACGGCGGCTTGGACAGGAAACCAACTGAAACAGCCACCCTCAATGCCATTGTTGTGGCCTGGGTTTTATCAAACTGGACATTTTTTACGGGTATTACCCCGAAAAGGAACGGAACATCTCCTAGACCAAGCTTTGCCCTTGGGTGGATGAGTTTTCCCTGTACACCGGCACATTCCCAGTTTGCAAGTTCCCTGTCAAAACCAGTCACGACTCCAAACTCAAAATTCTCCCAAACCATAGGCGGGAGATTGTTTTCAACCGACTGACATATTTTCTCCCACAAGAGTTCCTGGTGGGCGTCAAAAGTCAGCTGGTGTTCGTGGCAGGATATTATTTCCACGCACACGCCAAGTCTGTCATATGCGGAAAGGAATGTATCAAACCATATAAAATTGAAGTTGAAGGCCCCAGGAAGTAGCTGGTCTTCCACGGCATTCCTAAAGGCAAAACCCGTTATGCCCGCTATCCAGTCATAATCGGCTTCCTTGCCCATAAATGAAAGCTGGCTCTCCATGGCAGCAACCATGGAAAGCCAGCTTGGTTTGTAAACAACATCAAGACTATTGCTGATCATATATCATCCATTTTCCGGATGAATAAGACAGGGTAATTCTTGAAACCCCGGAATACCTGTATTCCCAATTCAGATCCATGGCGCCAGAGTCACCGGTTGGTTGGGGCGGCGGTGTTGGCTTTTCACCAGGATTTGACATCGTTTCTTGGCCATTTCTCGGTGGATTTGGATCGTATGGTATGACAGGCTTGAAAAAACCAAGCACCCTAAAATATACTTCAACCATTTTGCTCCCATCACCCAAGGACTGCATGCGGTAATCGTTAATATCAGAAGAAACAACCCTTAGGTCAAGCCTTGATGACAATTGCTGCGCGCTATAAATATCAAGCTTGTTTTCAAATCTTACCATCAATGGACCTTTGGGATCAATCATACCAAAGCACTTGGCAAATTCTTGTCTGGAGAGGAAATCGTAATAGTTCTGAACAACATTTTCAAAACCATCTGGAAGCCCCAAAGATTTTATAAAAACATCCTTTGCGATTTCATTCCCTTTGTCATCAAAATAAAGGGTCTCTTTTGGGGTTTGCACAACACCGGCATCTATTGCACTGGCATATATCTCAAAGGCCTTTGGTTCCTCCTTGGAAAGCTCATAAACAACATCATACTCGTGGGGGTTGTCTTTTTTCTTGTCTTCCAGAAGTGACACAGTGTCCGGATAAGACTTCCCGGTTTGCGGATCTTTATATCTATCAACTGGTTTTGCTTGCCCACATGAAGCGAGCAATACTGTTACCAAAATCAATGCACTGATTCTCTTATAATCCATGTTCCATCCTCTCTGAGATACATTTTATACTTCAATGCCGTTCTTTTGAACTCCCACCCAAGATTTTGCCCCCTGGGTTCCTGGAACGACAGTATGTCCAGATCAACAACTGCGAACCTGGCACCATTCTCTATCGCAACCTTCTTCACTGCGACCCTTGCATAACGCTTTCCATCAAGGATTTTCTTTAGATAGCCGCCCAAATCTTTGTATCCGCCTATCTCATTGTAAAAAGGTGTTCCCTGGTCAATATCTTGATAGGCCTGTGCCACCAAACCATTTGAAAGCTGGTCAATAAAAGACACCGCGATTGTGTGTGGAGGTCCTTTTGGCATCGGAACACCTGTTTCTTTTCTGTACCATTCTTCAAGTGGTTTGGTGTCCACCAATCCATCAACACCAGGCAACAAGTAGCAGGTCGGCTGGTAAATTACCGCTTTCCCTTCATCATTCGGCAATGCCGATTGCATGGCCATAATATAATTGTCATAGGCAACAAATCTTTCATGTTTCACGAGCTCAAGGAGCCTGAACTCAGCCGGTCGGTTCTTTTCAATATCAGAAAAAAATTTTTGTTCTTCAACAAAAGAAAAATCCGAATAAATGTCCCAGATGGGCATTTTCTTGTAAGAACCGATGCCTGTGCACCCGGCCACAAAAATGATGGACAAGAATAAAAGTGATATGGTCCTTTTCATCGCCTAAATCCTAGCTGCAGATTTCCGCCAGTCAAGACAGCCGCACAATTTTTGGCTTGCTGACCCTTACACCCGCAACTTTCCCAAAGTTCCTTTTCAGCTCCTCAGAGGTCTGGGAAAGAACGCCCGTGTCAATTGATGTCTTTGAAAGCCAGTCTTTGGCAATTTTCTCTGAAATGGAATCAAAATTGGATCTTCTGCTGGAATGGGCAAAGTTGCGTCCTGGAAACCTTCTGATGTCGCCATCAAAAGCTTCTGACACATGGTAAAGTTCATGAATTATTGTTTTGACTTTTTCTTCAAGTGGCAGGTCAAGGAATCTCGGCACAACAAAACCTATATAATAAAGCTTTGTCTGACCATCAACCACAACTGTTGGTATCTGGTAGAGCTTTCCCCTGATTGATGTGACAGTAACTCCTCCCTCAAACCTTAAAGGGGCCAAAAATGCAAGCAAGCCGCCCTTTCCGGACGACTTGGCTCTACTAAATGTCACTATCAGCGACTCTGTTTTTATGTGGGAAAACTCAGGGCAGACAACCGCCACATCGGCGATTATCTGCCTGAGGTATGAGGTGTAGTCTATCAAGCCTTCTTTGTCCAGCGAAGGATTGGTGTTCTTGCGGCTTTTGTTTCGTCGACTCTGGATACTTCCTTTGTGAGTGGTGCCAGGGAGAAATCGATCTTGCCCTCTTCGGCCTCTTTGTAGATGGCCCTCATTGCCGTAATAAAGGAATCTACCATTTCCTTGGATTCTGATTCGGTCGGCTCGATCATGATTGCCTCTGGAATGATGAGCGGGAAATAGTTTGTCGGCGGGTGGAAACCATAGTCCATGAGCCTTTTTGAGACATCTTTGGTCAGGACATTGAATTTTTTGAGTGGTGAGCCGGACATTACACACTCGTGCATGCAAAGCCCTGGGAATCCCTCTGGATAAAGGTCATTGATTTTGACCCTTATGTAGTTGGCAGAAAGCACAGCGTGTTCACTTGCCTGCTTGAGTCCCTTTGGACCCATGGTCCTGATGTAGCAATAGGCTTTCAGGAGCACAAGGAAATTGCCCCAGGTGGCCCTGATCCTGCCCATCGATTTTGGCATGTTGTAATCAAAATAATATGTATCACCATTCTTTGCGACATGGGGAACCGGAAGATATGGCTTCAAGAAGTCCTTTACTCCAACCGGAGCTGATCCAGGCCCACCACCACCGTGCGGTGTGGAGAATGTTTTGTGAAGATTGAGATGAACGACATCAAACCCAAAATCACCAGGACGACTGATTCCCATAAGGGCATTGAGGTTCGCACCATCATAATAAAGCAATCCACCCCTGCTGTGAACAATCCTTGCTATCTCGCAAGTATTGGGGTCAAAAACGCCTGCTGTGTTTGGATTGGTGAGCATGAGACCGGCAATTTCATCGGTCATGTTCTTGTCCAGAGCATCCATATCAACGCCACCGGCAGAATTTGATGGAATGGTCACTGTTTCAAAACCGGAGGCCACAGCCGAGGCCGGATTTGTGCCGTGTGCTGAATCAGGGATGAGAACCTTATTGCGTTTGGCATCGCCCCTGGATTTGTGGTACTGGTGAATGATGCTCATTCCAGTCATCTCGCCGTGGGCACCTGCTGCTGGGGCAAGAGTAAAGGCATCCATTCCAGTTATGGCGCAGAAATACTTGTCAAGATTGTACATCATCTCCAGGGCGCCCTGGCAACCTTCTATTGGCGTGTCCGGATGGAGGTTGACGAAGCCCTCGAGTGCGGCCAATTCCTCATTTATCCTTGGGTTGTACTTCATGGTGCACGAGCCAAGCGGATAAAAACCTGTGTCAACACCGTAGGTTTCCTTGGCCATTGCTGTTACATGGCGTACCACTTCAACTTCAGTTACCTCTGGAAGGCCAAGTTCCTTCTCATTTGTAAGGCCCTTTGGTAGCTCAGCTTTTGGTACATCGGATGGCGGAAGGCTGTATCCCACCTTTCCTGCCTTGGAGTTGTTAAAAATGTAGCTGATCATGCAGCCACCTCCTTGAGCGCCTCAACAAATGCCTCGATCTCTTCCTTTGTAAGCATCTCGGTAACAGCCACCGTTATGGCCTTGCCTGCTCCTGGTATTTCTGTTGGGGAAACAATAAAACCCTTCTGGAGCATATTGGTTGCAAAATTGTCCTTCTTTGATGGAAGGAGGATTGTGACTTCGTTGAAAAACGGGTTCTGGTTGAAAATTTTGAGTCCTGCAGATTTTACCTTTTCTGCAAAATAATGGGCCTTGTCATAGTTCTGTCTGGCCACTTCGGAAAGTCCTTTTTTACCCATTAGAAGAAGGTAGATCAATGCACGAAGCATCGAGTTGCTGTTGTTGGTGCAAATATTTGAGGTCGCTTTTTCTCTTCTTATGTCCTGCTCCCTCGGCCTGAGTGTGAGGGTGAGAACTGTGTTGCCATGTCTGTCCGTGGTTTCACCAACAATTCTTCCTGGGAGTCTCCTCACAAACTCTTCGGTACATGTCATGAAGCCAAGATATGGCCCGCCAAATGCAAGCGGATTTCCAAAGGATTGCGCGTCACCACAGCAGATGTCAACACCGAGGTCACCCGGACGCTTTAGGAGTCCAAATGAAATTGTTTCTGCAACAACCTGGACAGTATACGAACCTGAAGACTTTGTGTTTTTTGCAATCAGCTCAACATCCTCGATTGTTCCCGAAACATTCGGGCTCTGAATTATTATGCAAGCTGAATCCTTTGCGTAATCGGCAATCTTGGAAGTGTCAATCCTGTCGCCCGTAGCTGGAATAATCCTTATTTCATAACCAAGGAACGACGCGAAGGATTTGAGTGTGTCGATATACGAGGGGTGCACGAGAGAGCTTATCGATACAACATTTTTCCCAGACTGGTTCACGGCCATCCTTGCCGCTTCACAGACGGCAGTTGAGCCATCATAGAGCGACGCATTTGAGATTGGAAGGCCAGTAAGCTCGGTCATTAATGTCTGGAATTCAAAAATAGCCATCAATATGCCCTGTGAGAGCTCTGGCTGGTAGGGAGTATAGGCAGTCAGAAGCTCAGGAAGACCGGAAAGCATGTTTACAGCAGACGGGACGTAGTGGTAATATCCTGTACCGCCAGCAAAACACAGTGACTTTGTGGCGTCATAGTTCTCATCGGCCAGACCACGAACATGTCTCCGGAGTTCGACTTCGGACATGGCTTCTGGTATATCCAGAACGCCCTGCAATCTGACATCTTTTGGTACTGGTGCAAAGAGATCATCTATTGTTTTAACGCCAATGGCAGCAAGCATTTCCCGGACATCGTCCGGGGACAATGGCATATAGCGCATTTAAGGCCTCACTCTGCGTGGATTTTTGAGTAGTCTTCCGGTGAAAGAAGTGAATTGACCTCGCCTGGGTTGGCGAGTTTAATCTTTGCGATCCAGCCATCTCCCTCAGCTGATTGGTTGATGATTGCCGGTGTTTTCGAAACATTTTCGTTGAATGCAACAATTTCACCTGAGACTGGCGAAAAAACGTCTGTTGCGGCTTTTACCGACTCGATAGCGGTCAGGATGCCCTCTTTTTTGACCTGTTTTCCAACAGCAATCTTGTCGACAAAGATTATGTCACCCAAATGATGCTGGGCATATTCGGTGATACCAACAATGGCTGTGTCGCCGTCTACTTTAACGTATTCATCTGTTTTCGTGTAATAAACTTTCATATTTTCCTCCTGTGTTTATCGCGTCTTGGCTTCGCCAAGATCAGAGATCGTTGATATGCCCTGGATTTTACACTTTACAACCCAGTTTTCATCCATATCACTTGCGGTACAAAGTGATGGATTTTTGTTCAATTTATCGTTAAAAGCAAGTACAAGAGCATTAACAGGCGACTTCAAAGGCCAGTCACCAAGTTTTGATGTTTCCAATATTCCGATTATTGCACCTTTTGACAATATCTTGCCAATGGGAATCCTGTCTACAAAGGTCACGTTTCCGATCTTATCCATGGTTGAGGGAAGTAGACCAATATAAAATTCCGGACCGCACTGACCGACCCAACAGTCGTCAATTTCTATGTACAATTCAATATTGTTCACGCTTCGCATTCTAGCCCAGGGCCTCTTTCTGTCAAGGTTCCTTTCCATGTTGACGTGGTGAAAACAGCGTTGTAAAATTCATCAGTATTTAAGTGAATTCAAAGGAGGTATCGTATGCCAAAAATTGGCGACTACAATCTGCCAGATGACCTTTATTACCACAAGGAGCATTTCTGGGTTAAAAAAGACGGCAATGTTGCAATTGTTGGGATAGATGAATTTGGGACAAAGCTAGCTGGAGAAATATCTTTTATAGAACTCCCGATGGAAGATGATGAAGTTTCCCAGAATGATCAGGTTGGCTCACTTGAAACCGGGAAATGGCTTGGAAAAATATATAGCCCTGTTTCTGGAACAGTAATCGCAGTCAATGAAGATGCTGTAGATGACCCATCCGCAATCAACAAGGACCCTTACAATAATTGGTTATTCAAGGTTGAAATGAAGGATGCAGGAGAACTTGGAAACCTTTATGGTGGAGACAAGATAGCACCTTGGCTTGAAAATGAGATTGCAACTCGTGGCAAGAAGTGACAAAACAAGGCGGGCCATTTCGCTCGCCTTGTTCTTTCTTTTTTTATTACAATTCCCGTTGCTATCATCAAAGGCAGCTGGGCCCCCTGACCTAAAAGAATTCAAGAGCTATCTTGTCCTTCAGTCTGACGGCACCGCAACAGTCAAGCAGGACCTCACGTTCCTGGAGACCGAGAGCAGGGATGCTATCAACAAGTTTGGGCCTTTCGACAGCGGGCACAGGATAAAAGACCAGTATCTCCTCGAAGGGAGCCAAAAGATTTCTGCTTCGCTTATTTCCCTGGGAGATAATTTTTACAAGGCAGAATTTGGTTCTGAAACTGTTCCTGGAAAAACATACACCTTCCATTGGGAATATGCTATTGATCGCGATATTACCGGCAACTCAAGGCAAGGGACAAGGGATTTTGGCTGGGCACCAATCCAGTGGAGCGTGCCAATCGAAAAGATCATTGTCCAGGTTGTTCTTCCAGTTGAGCTCTCAAGCAATATCAACAAACCTGAACAGGTCACAGACGCCATAGTAAACGCAACAGGATTGCAAACAAATGAATCGAACAAGTCAAATTTTGACAGATTCATCTTCTTCCCCACTCCGGACGAAAGAACAGGCAAAAACTATCTCTCAGTCCATGCAGAGAAAGATAATGCCGTTGCTGAGGAAAAAGCTTATTTAGAACTTTTCTTTCCAGAAAAATATTTTACTTCACAAACAAATCCTCCGGAAAAGGAAGAAAAAAACTTTTTCATAAACATTGTTGCCGGAATCGATGATGATACTAGAACGATCAACATCATGAATGTTGATCCAAGATGGCTCGGCAGCGGGAAACTGCAACTTGTCAGAAAAATCGGCAACAAAACAAGGGTATTCCAGAATGAACTGATCAAAACCAGCAACAGCAACACATATTTTCTTCTCGATAACGACTCGCTGGAACCCGGCGAGATGGCCTATTACCAGGCAAAAATCATTGGCAAAAACAATTCGGTAATAATGGCAACCCCAGAGGCCACGTATAACGCTGAAAATGTGACCAGCCAGATAATAGAATCGGCAAAAGTAAAAATAGACATCGACCAAAAAGGGACCGCCACATACGAAATCCAGTCAGACATGCTCTTCAGGGGCGACAAGGGCGATTGGAGCAACGAAATATCGATAACACTGGACAAGTACCAGTGGATGGAGGCCCCTTTTGTAAAAGAGAACGAAACTGACTTTATCCTTTCAAAATCAGGCACCCCTGGCACATACATCCTCAGGACATACCACGATATTTTCGACTGGCAGAAACTGACTTATTACTGGGGCGCAAAAAACGGCGAGAAAAAAACGTTCAGATACGGTTTCAAAATATACGGCGCCGCGATAGATGGCACATACACTGACACGAATGAGGATTTTCAATACTTCGATCTTGGTCTGCTGTTTGGAAACAGCAATGCTGCAATAAAGAAGCTTTACATAGAACTGACTTATCCCGAAGGCCTAGGACCAGCCGAGGTGTATTACCCGGGCAATGCAAATTCTGACAGCTTCAAGGCTGAAGGAAACAAGGTCTACTCCGAGATTTCATCCATCAAGCCAGAGGGGCTTGAAAATTTATATGTCAGTTTCCCTGCAGGGACTTTCAAGAGGGGGTTCCTGTTTGCAAGGTTCTGGCACGACAGGTCAGGCACGATAATATTCTTTGCGTTCCTCGTCCTTGGAATTCTGTTTTTGTTCTGGCTGGCAAAAGTTGGCAAAAGAAAAGCCAGACTCAGACAGATAAGGGAAGCCACAAAATACGAGTCGCCAGAAATAGAACTCGAAACCTTCTCTGTTGAGGGAAAGGTCGCCGACCTTAACGCCATCGAGGCCGCGATGTATCTTGGCCAACAGGACAAGGTGATAGGGTTGATAGTGCTCCAGCTTGCAACAAAGAACGCTGTCACAATAGTTGGCAAGACGCCAATCCAACTTGAGCTGACCAACCCAAAACTGGCAACGGAACCCTATGAAAAGGTTCTGCTTGAATGCGTGACCCCAGAGGGAACAATCCCAAGAGACAAGGTCTCCACTATCATTGATGCTGTGGCCAAATCACTTTCCGGCAAAATATGGGACGCCGACCCCAAGGCCACAAGGAAAAAATACCAGGACGAGATAGAAAACTCATGGAACCTCTACAGAAGGGGCGCCGCTCCTGTTGACGAGCTCTACACCCGCAGGATGATTCCATGGCTCATTCTCTCTGACAGGTACCATGACAATGTGAGGCAGCTCCCGAACCAGTATCAGCCCATTTTTGTCGGATGGGCAGACAAAGCGGCTTCCTCTGTTGAAAACTTTGCATCAAGCCTTGCTTCATCCGTTGAAGGCGCAGTTTCAAAAACTACAGAAGCTGTGGAGAACGCACTGGGGTTGGGCATACCAAATGTCGCAAACAAAGCCTATGACGCATGTCATTCCGCTTGCCACTCGGCGTGCCACAGTGCCTGTGTACATGACGCCTGTCATTCCGCTTGCGTCCATTCCGCGTGCCATTCGGCGTGCCACAGTGCCTGCGTTTGCCATAGTGCCTGCCACTCGGCATGCCACAGTGCCTGCGTATCCAGCTTCTAATGGAAAATTATGGGCAATTTGTCAACCAGGTAGTTGACAGCACAAGAGATTATGTATTTGTAAGGGACGAGGACGGGGTCCTGATCATAAAACCCAACAAGGTCCATTACCTCAACAGGACCGGTGTCGAGCTTTTGGGGAAGATGTATTCCCTGCCCCAGGGGCAGTCCTACCTTGCAGTAAAAGATGTCGCCAACAATTATGGCGTCAAGGAAGAGGACGTTGCAAAGGACGCCAGGAGACTCCTGGAAACAATCCTTGAGTTGCTGAAAAGCCCAGAATGTATGCCTGTGCAGGTCAAAACAACCAGCTTTGGCTCCCACAAGAGGGAACTGCCTGTTCTCTCGGAGATTGCACTGACCTATCGTTGCCAGAACAAATGCGTTTTTTGCTACGCATCCTCGCCCGAGCGGGGAAAAGCATTGCCAGGAATGACGACTGAACAGGTAAAAAAGGTCCTCCTGACAATCAAAAATGACGCCAAGGTGCCAACGGTCTCGCTAACCGGCGGAGAACCAACCCTGCGAAAAGACATCGTCGAGATAGTTTCTTATGCAAAAAGCATTGGCTTGAGGGTAAACCTGATAACCAACGGTATAATGTGTGGGGTCACAGACCTGCCATACAGATTGAAAGAAGCCGGGCTTGATTCGGCACAGGTTTCCCTCGAATCATCCATACCAGAAATCCATGACCGGGTGGTCGGCCACCCAATGGCATTCAAAAAAACCGTTGATGGATTCAAAAAACTCAAGTCGCTGGGAATACACACCCACATAAACACAACGATATGCAAGGACAACATCAGCTATATTGACCAGCTGCCAAAATTCGCAAAAGAGGAGCTTGGGCTCGAGTACCAGTCGATGAACATGGTGATAAGGACCGGCCATGCGCAGGACCATCCTGACGAGGTCGGATACACCGAGATTGCCAGGGTGCTCCCAAAGATAAAATCAGAGTGCAAAAAAGCAGGGATAAAGCTGGTTTGGTATTCCCCAATGCCATACTGCATCATAAACACTGTCGCCGAAGGTATTGGTGGAACAAGCTGTGCGGCATCCGATGGCCTGCTTTCAGTGGCACCAGATGGTTCAATTCTGCCCTGTTCTTCTTTTGAAAACGGGGTTGGAAACCTCCTCAAGGAGGATTTCAGGGACATCTGGTTCAACAGGCAGTCCCTCTATTTCAGGAAAAAGGAGTTTGTCCCACCGGTATGCAATGATTGCGACAAGAAAAACATCTGTTGCGGGGCATGCCCTCTTTACTGGGACAACAGGGGATGTTTTGACGAGCTTGGAAGGGGAAGAAAAATCATTCCAGAGCTGATCTGGAAAGCAAAAAGAAAATACGTCGGCAAATCAAGGCCGGTAGGAGGCGTAGCTGATGAAGCTTGACCTTTCAGACACAATAAAACTTGTCGATTCATGGACTGGCGACATAAAACAGCTTTACACGGAGCTTGAAGAGGCACAGCAGTCTTTCAATGCGGAGCTGGTAAAACTGCACCAGGACTCAAAAAGCAGGCTGGAGAAGTCAGCCGCTTTCATAAAAGGCAAGATGGATTCATTACCTGGCGACCTCAAAAACACCATCGAAAAGGAAAAAGCTGCCCAGGAGAAACTTTTTAAGGAGAAACTGGAAAAAATCGAATCTGGGCTGGCAAAACTGAACAAGGAAGCCAGTGAGATTGAGGAAAAAAACACCCAGAAACTGGTAGGGCTTTCAAAAGAAAACCCCGAATTAAACGAACAAGAAGAGGCACTCAAGCCAAAAATAGAGGAGGCCAAAAAAGAAACGCTCCTGCTTTCCAGACAGCTGACAAAATATGACGGGATAAGCGGATGGTTCGCTGGTCCAAAAGTAAGGATGCTCGAAAAGGAGTACAAAAAATCACTCGACAGACTGAAACAACTCACTGCGGAGATAGAAAATGTCAGGAAAACATGGAAAAAAGACCTCACAGACAAAGAGCTTGCATGCAACGAGATAACCCAGAGATGGATGGCAATTCAAAAAGAAGTGGCCAGTCTGCTTATGGAAAAAAGCGAGATACAGGGAAATTTTGACTCGCTGGTGCTCATGGCAGCGCTTGGGCCAGCAATTGAATCGTTCTCCGGAAAACCAGGTCTTCCAAAAGAGCTGGATGAAAATTTTATAGCAATCACCAAAAACAAGGAAAAAGCCAATCTGCTCGTTGAGGGTCTTAAAAAAATGTCCTCGATACTGGGTTCTCTAAATGGAATATCAGAGGGCCTGTCAAACATCAGAAACACATTCAAGGGGTTGCTGGACGAGCAAAACATGCACCAGGCGTTGAAAAAACTGGAGATCACTGTCCCAGATAGCGCTACCAAGTTCCATTCTGCCTGGAAAGATGTAGCATTGAAGGTCAAGGATGAAAAAAAACTCTGTGAGAACCCCAAAGATTTGGCCGAATCAGTGGACGGAATCATCAAAAACAACCTCACCGAATCAAACATCAAGGGGATGTTTGAAGATGTCGCAGGTTCAATAAAAGAAGCAACGGCTTCATGGAAAGGATAAGATGCTCTTTGTAAAAAGAACTCTTTTTGTTGTTTTGATAATTGCAGGCATTACCCTTGCCGCCCTTTCGATCCTCTTTTTTATCGCATCATCTGCCAACCCGTCGCGTGTCATGACAGCACTTATTATGGCCGCCGCAGCAATAGCAGCATTTGTTGTTTCATCTGTTCTAAAAAGAAATGTTGATCAGAATACACCTGCGTTCATTGATGCTGATGTGTTGAGGCTTGCATCAAAATATGACGGAAAGCTCACGGCTGAAATGGTCGTCTCAAACCTTTATGTAAACAAAGGCCAGGCGCTTGAATCACTTGACAGACTCTGTTCTGCCGGCAACTGCAGGGCAGAAATGGCAAACGACGGCCAATATTACATTTTTGATTCCGTAAAACCAAAGAAGATGATAAGAAAGTGCATTTATTGCGGGAGGGAACAACCACTCTCACAACCAATAACGAAATGCCCATATTGTGGTGGGGAAGTCAGGGTCGTTCCAAAAGATTCCTAGAAGATACCAAACCTGTTTTTGCTGGTTTTGTCTTCTTTTGCTTGTGTACCAGCCATCTTTACCACTACTACAGTCACATTATCGGTTCCACCTCTTGAAAGGGCCATCTGAATGAGCTTTTTGGTGATCAAAGCTGGGTCATTTAGTTTCTGGATGGCTCCCTGGATTTCTATATCAGAAACATGTTCATAAAGTCCGTCAGTGCACAACAACAGCCATTCAAGATTTTGAGCCGGGATTTGCACCATTTCTGGTTTTACTGTTTCATCAATTCCCAGTGCACGCAACAAATGATGTTTGCAAGGGTGATTTTTAAGCTGTTTTTCAGTTATTGAGCCCCTCTTGAACAGCTCATTCGGCAGAGTGTGGTCAACTGTAACCTGCTCAAGATTATTTTTCCTAATAACGTAGGCCCTCGAATCCCCTATCCATGTTATTTGGAGGGTATCATCAAAAAGGGCAGCAAAAACAACCGTTGTTCCCATTCCACTCAGATTGGCATTTGATGAGCCTGTTAACCTGAGGTCGCTATTTGCAATCTCAAAAGCTTTTTGCGTTACTTCGGGGGAATTATAAGATTTTGGCAAATGACGAACAAAATAGTCGCTTATGACCTGAATCGCTCTCACCGAGGCAAGGTCACCGCCCTTTCTTCCACCTACACCATCGGATAGGGCAAAAATATAAGGAAGCTCAGGATACTGAGGGGGGACAATGGCATAATGGTCCTCGTTGTTTTCTTTTACTTTACCGGTATTAGAAAGGCCAGCCCAAACGATATTCACCACTTCTAGCCTAATATGCGTTCCTAATAAATTCAAGAGACATAATTGCGCAAAGGACAATAATATATAAAATAAATGGCAATTATGAACGAGAGGGTCTTAGGGGAAAGGTTTAAGCTGAAGTCGAAGCTTCCCATGCAAGATGATATCTATCTCGCGCTTGACATGGAAAGTGGCAAAGATGTATTGATAAGAACAATTTTGCTTTCATCAAAAAAAGCGCCGAGATGGGTGCAATTTGAAAACGAGCTTGCAACAATAAAACAGGCCGACAGCCCAGGTATTGTAAAAATCATCGAGTGGGGCGAATGTGATGGCGGCAAGTACATAGCTTATGAGCTCATAGAGGGCGAGAAACTTTCTCAGGTAAGATTGAATCGAGACAAATTGATAAAGGTTCTGATAAATATTGCCAATGCAATTGATTGTCTCCATTCAAATGACATTATTCTCACGGATCTCAAACCAGACAATATCTACATAGTTGATGAAGATTACAACATAAAGATTTTTGACTTTATAAAACTTTCTTCTGACCAGACCAGTCTCAAACAGATGAAAACCACAGACGTAACAAACGAAGTTGCATGGATGGTTCCAGAGATATTGCGCTACGAAGAGCGAACCATAGGTTCAAACCTCTACAGCTTTGGCTCAATAGGATACTACCTTTGCACAGGAAGGCCACCTTTCAATGATACAAAGATATCAAGCCTCATCTGGCAGATACAGAACCTCCAGCCAACTCCAGTTTCAATATACAACCCCAAAATCCCCATCTCGCTCGAAAATCTCGTCAGGAGACTTTTGAGGAAAAACCCCAAATCACGACCATCTTGCATGAAAGATGTACTAAAGGTGCTCGAGCAGGGACAAAAAGACCAGAGTCTGGGCAAAAATGTCATTAGCAACTCAGGCTCGATAATCAATCGCGGTCTCCTTGTAGGAAGAAGCAAAGAACTTGATTCGATAAAATCAGCCGTACTCTCTGAAGAGGTTGGCCTTAAAACACTAATCATCGATGGCGGCCATGGCGTTGGCAAGACCAGGATAATGCAGGAGATAGCAAGTCTTGCAAGGTCACAAGATATGCCAGTCCTTTATGCCACCTGCGAAAAAATCAACTACAAAAAACCTTTTGGAATATTGGGTCAATTGGTATGTGAAGCAGCCCTTGAGCTTGGATTTGGGTCTTTTGGAAAATCACCGTATAAAAATATTTTTGCAACCTTGTGCCCAAATATTGCAGACAGGCTAATGGTAGGAAACAGCCCGGATCTGGAAAAAGACCCTGTCTCGTTCAACTTATCGATTCCAAAAGCAATAACGTGGCTTTTTAATGAATGTAGCCAAAAAGGAAGACTTGTTGTTGAAATTGATGATGCCCAGTGGTGCGATCAAAACAGCCTGGAAATCATAAACCAGTCGGCAAAAGAAATACAAAATTCAAACATGACTGTGGTCATAGCCAACTCTTCCAGCGCCAAAACAACCTCCCAAAATTTGATTGGAGAAATTTCATTTTCCGGATACACACAAATAATTCGGCTAAATCCATTTTCTCCTTCCGAAACAGCAGAGCTTATCGATATAGTCATTGGCTTGGAAAACATTTCGAAAGAAACTACGGATTTACTCGTTGGTGCCTCGAAAGGCAATGCCACATACCTGCTCCAGATGCTCTCCGGCATGGCATGCAGGGGCTATATCACAAGCTCTGGCGAAACAAAAAAAATATCCCCGGATGAGCTTCCCACAAATAGCAATGAATTGGCCTCATGGAGAATCGGCTATCTTGATTCGAAATTAAAAGCGATACTCTGCGAAGCTGCGGTAATAGGTGAAACATTTGATGAACAAATGTTGCTCTCAGTAACCTCCTTTGAAGAGGGCGACATTGAAGAAATGCTGGATGAAGCCATCAGTTCAATGATGCTCTCGACATTTAAAATTGCTGGAAGCTACAAATATAAATTTATTGAAAACCAGATCAGGACAAGGCTTCTGGAAGAAACAAATCCCAAACTGCTCATTTTGATCCATGACAAATGCGCCAATTACATACAGGCAAAACAAAAAACCGATAAAAATGAAAGCGCTGATGAGTTGATCGAACATCTACTGGGTGGCTCAAATCCAGCCAAATCAATCCCCGTCCTCCTTTCGGCATCCACTATGGCAGAATCGCAATTTGCAATCAGACAAGCGCTTGAATACGCAAAAAAAGCACTCGAAGTTTCAATCAGGGCCTCTGATTCTTCCCTTGAAACAGCATCCTCGCTCAGACTTGCAAAAATAATGAAGCTCCAGGGTAAATTTGATGAAGCAGAGAAAACCCTGGCCGGAATGCTGAGCGCACTCAAAAAAGCCGGGGTTGACACGGATTCTGAGTCTGAAATTCTCCTGGCACTTGCTGATTTGGAAGCAAGCCAGGCAAAATTCTTCGAAGCACAACAAAGAACGCAGGAAGCATACAGGCTGGTCGGAAGGAATGATGAAGACGAAAAACTCATAAAACTTCACCTGCAAGAATCCGTCAACATGAAAGATTATGATTTCAGCCAAATGGCCTTGCATGCTATAAAATCTAGTGATTCGGCGATCAAATCGCCGAATGCCAGTCTTAGAATTAAAGCATTATTAAACCTTGCATATGCAAAATATTTCCAAGGCGATTTTTCTGATTCTCTGGATGTTCTCGAAAAAATCTCTGTCGAAATCGGCGACACATCATGGGTGAGAATGAAAGCAAGATTCTTCCATCTCAAAGCCCTCCTGGCGATTGTTGGGGGAAGCATGTCCCAAGCCTCAGAAGACAACCTGATGGCAAGGGAGATCTCTTTTAAAATGGACTCGCAACCGCTCTTGGCAACAACCCTTTGCATAGATGCACTCATAAAACACAACCAGTGTGACCTGGATTCTGTCAGAAGACTCATGGAAAGGGCAATCGAAATCTCAATTCTGACCGGGCAAAAAATGCAAGCATGCCGGTTCCTGGTAAAAATGGCCCAGTTCCAGATAGAAGACAATGACAAAGACGGCGCAAAGTTCTATCTGCAAAGAGCAAAGGACATTGAAAAAAGGGTGCCAGAACTTCCAATAAGGCCATCAATCGTGCTCGAGGCGCAGATTGCTTTTGAAGAAGAACAGCTAAAAAAATGCCAGGATTTGATGGATGAGGCCCTAAATTCAGCTCACTGTCTGGATTTTGAGCAGAGAATGGCGCTCACCATTTTGAACATAAAATTTCTCGAACACCAAAACGAGCACAAGAAGGCTCTAACACTGATAAAATCTACCTCGGAAAAGATGAGGCAAGTCGCGCAAACACCGTTCTATTCTTGCGAACTTGGATTGCTGACAGCGCAGGCCGCTTGCAACCTGCTTCTTGAAAACCTCCAGAAAACCAAAAAAAGCAGCATAATCTCAATAACTCCACAATGGCAGGGCGAGATGGCCAAAACAGCAAAAGATGCGCTTGATCAGGCCTTCCTTGGCTCGCTTTCATCAGGGGTAAGGTGCCAGTCGTTCAATGTCGCGCTGGCCTACTCAATCTACCATGCAATAATGACCAACTACGACCAGGAAAACCTGAAACAGCACCAGGCTGAAACATCAAGATACCTTGAGATTGCCGTTCAAATGTGTGATGAGTTGAAAAAACCAAACCTCAGCACAAAATTGAAAAGGACAGCCGAGATCATAAAAATGAACATCAGGAGCGGGATAGTAAAAAAATCCACCTTCGATGTAATTTAAGATTTATCCTTGGGCCTTTTTTATGTCCCCGATCACTTCATCAAAATCTTTGCCGGCATCGGCCTGCTCTGTAAAAACCAGCAAGAAACCGTCTGGGTCCTTTATCCTCAATTCTTTTGCATTCCATGGGGTGATGGTTGGCCCTGAAAATTCAAGACCAGCCTTTGTCAATCTCTTGGCCAATTCATCAACAGAGGTCCTGCCGCATGCAAAAGTCAGTGAGATGCCAAAACCCTTCTGTCCATCAGCCTCCTGCTTGCCAGGCACAACCAGCAAATCGGCGTACATTGCCCAGCGAAGGTGCGCCAGAGCAGTCTCACCGCTTGGCCCCTCCATGAAAAATATTTTTTTGAATCCCAGCTTGTCGCAATAGAACTCGACAGAAGAAGCGACTCTGGTCACAGAAAGTGTCGCAAAGCATGGCATCGGGTATATTTCATTTTCAAATTCGGTCACTTCTTGTCCCTCACAAAATGCGGCATCTCAAAAGGAATCTCCAGCGAAAGCTCTACAAAACCCATATAAACACCGTTTTCATACCACGGCGACTGGTAGATCATCTTTTTTATGCCATTCTTTTCGATTGTGTAAACATTTTTTGTGCCTTCAGCTATCATTTTGGCAAGTTTTGACCGAGATGGCTCAGGATGGCAATCTAGAACATTTTGGCCAACAAGCGAGACCCCACCGTCACCTTCAAAGGTTTTCATGGCCTTCTGGTTCATATAGAGGATTTTGCCCTCTTTGTCACAAACCGTCATTGCACCTGGAAATTCATCTGTCCACATGTGAGCAATTTTACGCAAAACCCTTCACTTTTCTATTAAAACCCGCCCTCTTTTGAGAAAAGTCATGACTTGTCTAACAATCTTTCAGGAGAAAAGATTTTTGATTTTTTTCCCTTTCTCCTTTTGAGAGAAAGGGCCTTGTTAATATTTTCCCCTCTCCTGACAAGGGGAGTTACTACTGTTTTTTCCCTCTCCTTCCAGGAGAGGGGTAGGGGTGAGGTGGTTTTAGTCCTTCAATTCCTCAAAAAGCCTCTCCAAAACAGCCTCAATATTGTTAAAAACATCATTGTTCCAAAATCTTATCACACTAATTCCACTCCTCCTCAAACTTTCCGTCCTCAGAAAATCACTTCTTTCCTTCGCCGAATCATTGTGGCCGCCGCCATCAAGCTCAATGGCCAGACGCCTCTCATTGCAATAAAAATCCACAATGAAACCGTTTATTGTATGCTGTCTCCTGAATTTGAGCCCCAAAAATCTTCTTCCCCTGAGGATCCCCCAAAGCAAACCTTCTGCATCTGTCTGGGATTTTCTCATTCTAGCAGCATGCTCAAGAAGCTGCTGCCTTTTTTCATAATCTGGCCAGGATAAAACCCCCTCATCCTTTGTCCTTCTCCCGCCTGGAGAAGGATTTTTGCCATCTTTTTTCTCCATCCAGTTTCCCTTCCAAAACTCCCCTAGCAGGAGGAGTTGCTACTATTTTTCCCTCTCCTTTTTTCAGGAAAGGTTGCTCTTTTCTCCCTCTCCTTCCAGGAGAGGGGTAGGGGTGAGGTGGTTTTAAAACCACCAAAAACTTACCTCAAAACCCTATACCTCAGCCAGACATACCCGCCCTCGAGTGTCTGGCAAGAAATAAGCTCCAGAGGAATATTGGTCGACCCTGGCAGTTTCGCAAACGATGGGCCGTCGCCACCGGCAATAATCGGCTGGACCAGCAAACTCACCTCGTCAACAAGGCCAAGCCCCAAAAGCACGCCGTTGAGCGTCCCGCCGCTGTCGACGCGCACGGTCTTTGCGCCAAAGTCCCGCTCCAGCGCGGCAAGCGCCTTCACAAGATCGACCTTGTCCTCGCCCTCGACAATCACCTTCACGCCAACCGAACCCAGATAATCCAGGTGCTCCTTTGGTGTGGCCTTCGAGCAGAGCGCAACAAACTCGCCCCAGTAGCCGGAAAGTTTGAGGTTTGTCCAGCATTTGACCCTGCCCCTGCTGTCGCAGACGGCAAGCACGGCCTTTGAACGGTCAACCGGCAAGGCGCGCGCAGAGCTGATGGCCGAAGCGTCATCCTCAGGTGTTCCAGATTTCAGGGCTGTTTCGCTCCCGCACAGCGTTGCGTCCTCTTTCCATGTTCCCACGAGGGAATAGAACAGGCCGATGTTGGGGTCGGAAGTCGATAGACTAGAATTTAGCGTTGTTAGATTGAATAGGACCATTTATCTTCCCTGGCAAATTCCTTGTTTCTAATTGAAAAAATAAATTATCGGTGTCTCTTTTGAAATCTAAAGCTTCATTTCTTTCTTTTTCTTGTTTAAAGATATCTGTACGTTTTTTAAAAAAATTAATTGTGTTGTCATATTTTGTCTTATCTTTTATTGGGATGTGATTGCCATGAAAAATTTTACATATTCCTATAACATCACTTTGATTTTTCTTAAAAAAGTATGCAGGCCAATCTAAGACCATTAGATCAGTCTCAATATTTTTAGAACTATTATCCTTCTGTTTCAGAGAAACAGTATAAGGAATATAATTGTTTATATCATCAAAAAAATAATACGAATCAACATCTTCGAGTTTTTGTTTGATTCTATTTTCTAGGTATTTTTGTTTTTCCAGAATTGAGAATGAAGTTGAAGTTGTGCATATTATTCCAATCCATTCCGCCATTTCATAAATTTCTGCTGCATCTATTGCAGCTGGCCCCATGTACACCTTTTCATCCTCATCTGTGAACAAGGAACCTTCAGAAATTGCTCCCCTGATAAGCAACTCATTTTCTAATGCAAAATAAAAGAAATCCTGAATAGCTTCAGAAAATAAAAAAGGAAGCATTATTAATTGCTCACTCATTGCGTCATTAATTTCTTTTCCAAATTCTTTTTCGGCATTATGCATATTAGAAACCAAATGGGGGGGGATGTAAATGTTAGAAGTAAGAATTTACGAAAATAATAAATGTATTTGGATGAGAAGAAAAGAAGATCAATACGGGATGACAAACCGGAATTATATCAAAGATGGGACTTACCTAAAAATTAAAGAAGTTCTTGAAGAATCTTTAGAACAAGTGAATGGTAATTTAGGGGTGCTTGATATATCTGATACTGTGTCGAATTGTTCCTGCCCCTCCTCCTAAATCAATAATAGTATTCCAGTATGTGTCACGATCCACCTTTATTCTAATTGGTGAAGAAATTGCCCATCCTCCAAAATGATTGAAACTGGATTGACGTTTGTAATTGGAAAAATTGTAATCATCCATAACAATCACATTACACTGGCAATCAACAGTGACCTCAATTGTATCACCGGCTTCGAGATATTCTCTAGCATGTAAAAAGTCTGCCATATTCCCCTTCTTTTTAATAGGATAACCAAACTGTAATACAGTTGAATCGGTTGTCAAATGGTCTATAGAATTTATTGTAAAAAAAATTGTTGCATAATTTGGATACTTAATTTTAGAAAGGATGTTGTCTTGATAGGTATTGACATAATACTTATAATGTGTTTGTAGCTTATAAAAAGTGAGGGACCATGAACCCAACAGAATCTGAATGGACACACGATAAGATTGTGCAAGCTATCATTGACTTAAATAACAGAATGCCAAATGTTGAAGAAATGAAAACCCAGTTAGGTGAATTCAAACTTGATATTGAAGCATTTAGTAAACAATTAGATAGAATTGAAAAAACGTTCACAAAAAAGCTAGAAACATTGAACTCTAACATCACTGATATACAAACAAGACTCAATGAGCATGATGATAGGTTGACCAAAATTGAAGTTAGACTGGATAAAATAGAAGGAATTTTGGAAAAATATGTTGCTAGTGATTCAGATACAATTAGAAAGATTTTTGAAATTGTTTCCAAGTCTAGTTCTTGATTAAGCAACCAGCGTTGAAT